>WNFH01000045.1_pt1 | contig 56316 bp, 54 predicted proteins | sample 5400411 | NCBI WGS metagenome assembly WNFH01 (sample SAMN13153347, study PRJNA577476) | soil metagenome | isolation source: 200 cm saprolite under Douglas fir tree site 2 hole 3 | place: USA:California | collected 2015-04-18 | reverse complement strand
CTCAGACGCGACATGTCGACGAATATCAAGCGCCACGTCGATATGGGATCGTACCGCGGGCTACGACACCGCAAGGGTTTGCCGGTTCGAGGGCAGAGGACCCATACGAACGCGCGCACCCGGAAAGGGCCGCGCAGGACCGTCGCGGGGAAAAAGCCCGCGCCGTCGAAGGGATAGTAGCGCTCAGCGGAGAAGCTCGCTGAGAAGGCCGCGCGGAAAAAGCGCGGCAAGAAAAACATCTCAGAGGGCGTTGCCCATATCCATTCGACCTTTAACAATACCATAGTCACAATTACCGATTATCAGGGCAATGTCATTTCTTGGTCGAGCGCCGGGACTATGGGTTTTAAGGGATCGCGCAAGGGGACTCCGTTTGCCGCCCAACAGGCAGCGGACAACGCCGCCAAAAAGGCAATGGATCACGGGGTTCGCTCGGTCCAGGTTTATGTTCGTGGCCCTGGAGCGGGGAGAGAATCGGCGCTCAGATCTCTCCAGGCGGCTGGATTCAATATCAGTCAGATTAAGGATGTGACGCCAATTCCGCACAATGGCTGTCGTCCGCCGAAGCGGAGAAGAGTGTAGAAACGGAGGGTTTAAGAGATTGGCTAGATACTCGGGATCGGTCTGCCGGCTTTGCCGGCGAGAGAACTTGAAGCTCTTTCTTAAAGGGGAGCGCTGTTACACGGACAAGTGCGCCATCGAGCGAAGAAATTATCCGCCCGGTCAGCACGGCCAAGCGAGGCAGAAATTTTCCGAGTACAGCATTCAGTTGCGGGAGAAGCAGAAGGTCAAGCGCATGTACGGCCTTCTGGAAAGTCAATTCCGCCGGACCTTTACCCTGGCGGAAAAGGTCAAGGGGATTACGGGCGAGGCCCTGGTAGTTCTCTTGGAGCGGCGGTTGGATAATGTTGCCTACCGGCTCGGTTTTGCCAGCTCGCGGGCTGATGCACGCATGCTCGTGCGGCATGGGCACATCCTGGTGAATGGGCGGCGGATCACTATTCCCTCGTATTTTGTCCGCGCGGGGGATGTCGTTTCGATTAGGGAGAAAAGCCGCCAGATGACTCGCGTCGTCTCAGCGATGGAGAGCGCCCAGCGGCGCGGCGTGCCCGAGTGGGCGGAAGTGGACCGTGAGGGGTTGACCGGACGGATCAAGATCCTTCCGACACGGAGCGATGTTACGGCCCCGATCAATGAGAAGCTGATTGTGGAGCTCTATTCAAAATAACCATCACATTCTGGGAGATGCTATGCGAAATCAGCATTGGACTGATTTGATTAAACCCAAGAGGCTCGAGGTTGACGAAAAAAGTCTGACCTCCACTTACGGCAAGTTTTACGCCGAGCCCTTCGAGAGGGGGTTTGGTCAGACGATTGGCAACTCCATGCGGAGGATCCTTCTTTCTTCCCTGAGGGGGGCCGCCATCGTTTCTGTGCGGATCAAAGACATCCTGCATGAATTTTCCACGGTTCAGGGCATCACAGAGGATGTGACCGATATCATTCTCAATCTTAAAGAGGTGCGCCTGAGACTGCATGACACGGAACAACAGACCCTGAAAATCGATGCTAAAGGACCCAAGACGGTTCAGGCGAAGGATATCGTGGCGGGCCCCAGCGTGGAGATCCTCAACCCGGAGCACCCCATTGCCACTCTATCCCGCGAGGGCAAGTTGGAAATGGAGATGGTGGCGAAGATCGGACGGGGCTACGTGCCGGCAGAAAGAAACAAGGAAGAGGGGGTGCCGGTGGACACCATCTTCATCGACGCAGTCTTCTCTCCGATCCAGAAGGTGAACTTCAATATGACCAACGCACGGGTCGGGCAGAGAACCGATTATGACCGCTTGGTCTTCGAGGTCTGGACCGACGGAGAAGTCAAACCGGACGATGCTGTGGCTTACGCGGCCAAGATCCTTCAGGATCAGCTGCAAATCTTTATCAATTTTGAAGACGAGCCCCAGCGCGAGGCCCGAGAGGAAAAACCTTTGGGCCCCCTCAACGAGAATCTGTTTCGCAGCGTGGATGAGCTGGAGTTTTCGGTTCGTTCCCAGAACTGTCTGCAGAACGCGGATATCAAATATATCGGCGAGCTGGTGCAAAAGTCCGAGCAGGAAATGCTGCGAACCAAGAATTTCGGCCACAAGTCGCTCAACGAGATCAAAGAGATCCTGCGCGAAATGGGTTTAGAGCTCGGGATGAAGATCGATAATTTCCCCTCCAGGGAAGAGATCGAGAGACGTAGGCAGGCCAAGGAGAAGGAGACCGCGTAAAATAGTTTCGAGTTTCTGGTTCCGGGTTTCGGGGCCCCGCCCCAACTCTAAACTCAAAACTCGAAACCCAAAACTTAGAACTCTATGCGCCACCTGAAAGCAGGAAGGAAGCTCAACCGGACTTCCAGCCACCGCTCGGCCTTGATGCGAAACCTCGTCTCCTCCCTGTTCCAGCACGAGAAAATTCAGACGACCGATCCCAAGGCCAAAGAGCTGAGACGTTGGGCGGATCGGATGATCAGTTTGGGTAAGGAAGGAAGCCTTCATGCCCGGCGCCGGGCGCTAGCCTTTATTCACGATCAAGCTGTGGTCCGTAAGGTATTCGAAACCCTGGCCCCGCGTTTTAAGGATCGCCCCGGCGGCTATACCCGGATCGTCAAACTCGGCTGGCGCCGCGGGGACCGGGCGCCTATTTCATTGGTGGAACTGCTCCCGGCAGACGGGACAGCCAAAGCGGATACTTCTTCGGGCGCTAAGAAGGGGCGTCGTCGGGCGGCCCAAAAGGGAAAAGAGCAAGCCGCCAAGAAAAAGCCTGCTCCACGGCAATCGGCTAAGCAAGCCACCGCTTAACTTCTGTTTATCCTGTATACCTAAGGCCTGGTTGGATTTGACACCCACCGGGCCCTTTTTATTTGTTCATGCAAGAAAAATCTTATAGGCTTCGGCTGTGAACACGCTGCGCCACTCACTCAAAGATTTGATCAAAATCCAACTGGACGAGCCCGCGCTAGAAAAGCTTCAGTGGAAGGATTTTGGCAACGGCCTATCTATGGCGCGGCTGGCGCGCGAGGGCGCCAGAGAGATGGTTCTCTACAGAGTCGACGCAGGCGCCGGTCCCAAGGCGTTTTTAAGACATGAGCATATCGGAGGAGAGTTCTATTTGGTTCTCCAGGGTTCGATCGCCGATGAGAATGGGATTTATGAAGAGGGCGATATGGTTTATTTGGATCCCCACTCGGTTCATACCCCGCGTGCCATCGGCGCGACTGTAGTCTTGGTTCTCTGGCCTGAAGGAGTGAGGCTCTTGGATTAACGGTGCCGATTGGTTTTGACTGCAAGGTTGAGATATGAAAAGGGACGACTAGACTTGCTTGGAGGAAAATATGAAGACTTTGGGTTTTATCGGGACCGGAGGGATGGGCGGTCCGATGGCTGCGAATCTGATCAAAGCTGGGCATAGTTTGGTGGTCAACGATCTCAGGCGTGACGTGACGCGCAATCTAGAGGGCCAAGGAGCGCAATTCAAAGAGTCGCCCAAGGCTGTGGCCGAGGCCTCGGAGGTTGTTCTCTCCATGCTTCCTTACAACGAGGCAGTCCGAGAGGTCGGCTTGGGCCGAGGAGGGTTGCACGAGGCAACCGGCGGAGCCCGGCTCTGGATCGACATCAGCAGCATCGATAAAAAGACCATTTTAGGTGTCAACGGGGAGTTGCAAAAAAAGGGGTGGAAGATTCTCGATGCCTCAGCCGGTGGCGTTGAAGAACAGGCCGCCGCCGGCGCCCTCTCGCTCTGGGTCTCGGGAGCGAAAGAGCTATTCGATCAAAATCTCCCCATCTTTCAAGCGATGGGCAAGAGCATCATCCATGTGGGAGAGTTGGGCAACGCCAAGCTGGTAAAAAATGCTATGGCGATGTTTGCGGCTATCCAGCACATGGGCTTGGTCGAGATCTCGAGCTGGCTTAAAAAGGGCGGGGTCTCGGAGGAGACCTTTCACACCGTGATACGCCATTCACAGCAAAAATCAGAAGCGCTCGAGCGGATCTGTGAGACCCTGGTAAGTCGCAAGTTCAAGCCGCGCAAGTCTTGGATGCCCAAAGACGTGGGCTTCGGCTTAGAGGTGGCCAAGGATATGGAAGTGCCGATGCCCTTTACCGCCCTAGCCTACCAGCTCTTTTCCATCGCCCAGGCCAATGGCCTCGATGGCTACGAGGCGACGGGTATCGCCTATCATATCTACGCTCTTATCTCCGGCCAAAGAAGGGATTGAGGAGATCGTTTTGGCTTCTCCAGAACATCTCTCGCGCTTCCTGAGCTTTCTGCTGCGCCATCGGCCGGCGAATTATCCGCTGCATTTCGATAGGCAAGGCTTTGTCGACTGGGGTGAGCTGATCAGGATAGTTCAAGTCCGTTTCCCGGAAGGCGCCGAGAAGGAGATTCTCGGCGTTATAGAAAGTTCTGACAAGAGGCGTTTCGAATTGAGAGAGGGCAAGGTGCGCGCGGCCTATGGCCACTCGTTCCCGGTGGATCTTGGATTGGAGACCGTGGAACCTCCCTCCGAGCTTTACCATGGCATAGCCCGCGACCTGGCTCAGAGCATCCTGCAGGAGGGAATGAGGCCGAGAGGCAGGCAGTATGTCCATCTCAGTGGTTCAATAGAAGAGGCGACGGGTGTGGGCAGAAGGCGTGATCCTGCTCCGAGCATCGTGGTTGTTGATTCCCGAGCAGCCCATGCCGGCGGGATCCTTTTTTATTCCTCCGGCCCGTTGTATCTTGTGCGGGAGATTCCGGCCAAGTTTTTGTCCCTGTGGCAGAAGTGATTCCTCTCTCCTTTTGAACTGCCAAGCCACTGATTGGGTTGACTTTACAGTTAAAAAAGCGTTATAAAGATTTACTTCCAAAATATTTCAGCTAATGAATCTTCAGATCACGAAGAACATTTATTTCTTCTGGCAGCCGGGCCGGGTGGAGTCGTAAGGGGTGGTTCAAGGGCGAGATGAAGAGTCACCTTAGGGATCTGTTGGCCCAGGCTATTGAGAAAACCGCAAAGGGGGGAGAGCTGGCAATCACAGATCTCCCCCCCTTGCTTCTCGAGACCCCCAAGCAAAAGGAGTTCGGCGACTTAGCGACCAATGTAGCCTTGACCTGGGCTCAAAAGCAGCGGAAACCGCCTCGCGCCATCGCGGAGGCTATTCTTAAAAACCTGGAGGACCCCGATGGGATCCTGGCCCGCTCGGCGATTGCCGGCCCGGGCTTTTTAAACTTTTCGTTTTCGCCGAAGTTTTACTACCGGTGTCTTAAGAATATTGAGGCGGGAAGAGAAGCATTTCCGGACTTGGGTCGAGGCGCGAAAGTCCAAGTGGAGTTTGCCAGCGTGAACCCGACCGGCCCTCTCCACGTGGGACACGGGCGTGTGGCGGTGATCGGCGATGTCTTGGCGCGACTTCTGGAAGCGGTCGGTTTTGACGTGGAGCGGGAATACTACGTTAACGACACCGGAAAGCAGATGGAAAATCTGGGTCGCTCTCTCTACCTTCGCTATCGGGAGCTCTACGGGGAAAACGTCGAGTTTCCCGAAGACGGCTATCACGGGGAATACGTCAGGGAGATGGCGTCAGAGTTGAAAAAACAGTGGGGAGAAAGATTCCGGTCAGGAGAGCAAGCGGCGGCGGTCGATTTTCTTAGCCGCTATGGCGGGGAACAGTTGCTGGCGGCGATTCGCACCGACTTGGAAGCGTTCGGCATCGGCTTTGACTCCTTTTTTAGCGAGCGAGAACTTCGCAACCGCGGAGAGGTGGCGCAGACAATCGAGCTCTTGCGCCAGCGAGGAATGCTCTACGAAAGCGGTGGGGCCCAGTGGTTTAGAGCGACCGAGTACGGTGATGACAAAGATCGAACCGTCATCAAGAGCGACGGCGAGTTCACCTACTTTGCCAGTGACATCGCCTACCACAGGAATAAGTTCGAGCGGAGATTCCGGAAACTCATTAACGTCTGGGGCGCGGACCACCATGGCTATGTGCCGCGTCTCCAGGCCGCGCTGCGGGCGCTGGGTTATGACCCGCAGCTCCTCCAGGTGGTGCTCGTCCAGATGGTCCACCTGACCCGGGGCGGAGAGCCGGTACGGATGGGGAAACGTTTTGGAGAGTTTGTGACCTTGCGCGATGTGTTGGAGGAGGTGGGAAGGGACGCGGCGCGATTTTTTTTCCTCATGCGCAAGGCGGACAGCCAGCTCGATTTTGACCTGGAGCTGGCGAAAAGACAGTCGAGTGAAAATCCGGTATTCTATGTCCAGTATGCTCACGCGCGGGTCGCGAGCATCTTCGAGCAGGCGCGGCAGGCCGGGATTTCGCTCGACGACCCGGTCTTTCGGGACGCGGAAGCCGAGCGTTTGGTAGCGCCTGAGGAACTCGAATTGATCAAGCAAGTGGTCCAATTCAACGAGGTTGTCGAGGAGAGCGTCAAGGACTTAGAGCCTCATCGGATTGTTTTTTATCTGGTTGAATTGGCGGGAGAGTTCCATCGCTACTACAACCGGTACAGAGTGATCTCCGAGGATGCGGCCCTGACCCACGCTCGCCTTTTGTTGGCGCGAAACGTGCAGAAAATCATTCGCAGGGGGCTCGATCTTTTGGGCATCGACGCGCCCTTAAAGATGGCCGCCCGCGCTGAGCCAAGCTAGCTCTTAGCCATAGGCGCGAGGGAAGAGGGTTGGTATTCATGCTAGGCAATCGGAGAGAAAAAGGGCGGGGCCCCTACTACTTTACGCGGGCTCAGTTGATCCTGCTCGCGGCGGGATTTACGGCGACCTCAGTAGTCATTTTCTTTCTTGGTATCCTCATCGGGAAGGGAATCGAAGAAAGAAAGCTTTTGAAGAAGGAGGAGCCACTGGTAAAGATCCCTGTCCAACCTTTGATTCCCGGGTCGAAAACGGGAGCGCCGCCCAAGGAGGAAATGACCTTCTATGATACCTTAGCCAAGGCCCGAACGGCGGCGCAGCCGGCCAAAGAAACCAAAGAAGTCGAGAAGGCAGCCAAGCCTGAGGTTAAAGAGACGCGGCCGCCTGCCAAACAAGCGGGGACTCTTCCAGCCAAGGATACGAAGGAAAAGGCAGTTGCGGAGAAGGCTCCCACAGTGCCAGAGACAAAGAAGGAAGCTCCAGCCCAGAAAGCTCAAGAAGCAGTGGCCAGCAAGACCGGGACGGCGAAGCCCGAAGGCAGTTGGACCGTTCAGGTCAATGCTTTTCCAAACGAGAAGGAGGCGAAAGCATTGGCCAAAAAGCTTAAGGACAAGGGGTATGATTGCTACATCGTCCCTACCAAGATCAAAGGCCGTCCCTGGTATCGTGTTCGTGTGGGCCACTTCGAGAACCGCGAGCAGGCTCAGGAAATGCAGGAGACTCTGAAGCAAAAGGAGAACTTCACCAAGTCGATTACGACGAATCGGTGAAAGGAATTCAAGTCATGAACATTCGGGAAGCCATCGCCAAATTGGTGAATCGATTGGATCTCTCAGAAGCCGAAACCATCGAGGTGATGAACCAGATCATGACCGGAGAGACGACGCCTTTGCAGGTCGCGTCGTTTTTAACCGCCTTGCGGATGAAGGGCGAAACGGTGCAAGAGATCACGGGGGCCGCCCGGGTCATGAGGGAGAAGGTGCACCGCGTCAGAGTCAACGCCGACCTTGTCCTCGACACGTGTGGAACCGGCGGGGATCAGAAAGGAACTTTTAATATCTCAACGACCTCGGCGTTTGTCGTGGCGGGCGCCGGGATCATCGTGGCCAAACATGGCAACCGCTCCGTCTCCAGCCAGTCAGGGAGCGCCGACGTTTTGACGGCTTTGGGGGTCAAGGTCGATGCTCCGAAAGAGAAAGTCGAGGCGTGCTTGGAAAAAATTGGCATCGGGTTTCTCTTCGCGCCGCTGCTCCACGAGGCAATGAAATATGCGGTTCAGCCGAGACGTGAGATCGGCATCAGGACCATTTTTAACCTCCTTGGCCCGCTGACCAATCCGGCGGGAGCGACCCATCAGCTCACCGGCATCTACGACGGAGAGCTCACCGAGTTGATCGCCCAGGTTTTAAAAAACCTCGGTACCGTGAGGGCGATGATCGTTCATGGGCTCGAAGGGTTGGATGAGATCTCTCTCGGCGGACCGACCAGAGTTTCGGAGCTGAAGGAGGGTCAGATTCGGACTTACACGCTCACACCTGAAGAGTTGGGTCTTAAGCGGTGCCGTCTCAAAGATCTACTTGGAGGAAGCCCGGAGGAGTGTGCCGATGCCCTGAAGAGAGTTCTTCGGGGGGAGAAAGGGCCCAAACGGGACGTGGTATTGCTCAACGCCGGTGCTGCCCTACACGTTAGCGGTGCGGCCGGCTCGATATCTGATGCGATGCGGTTAGCCGCGCAGTCGATCGATTCTGGGAAGGCACAAGAAAAGCTTAACCTGCTGGTCCAGATGACCAACGCCGGTTAGCAAAGCCGTTATTCCGCCAACTTATAGAGAGGTCCGCGCAGCTCGATGTTCTTAGATACCATCGTCGATTCCGTGCGGGAAGAGGTCGATCTCAGAAAGCGCAAAATACCCCTTTCAGCGCTTCAGGACCGACCGCTCTTCCATCTTCCGTGCAGGAGGTTTGAGGCGAGTCTCAGGGGTCAGTCGCGCCACGTTATCGCCGAAGTCAAACGAGCTTCTCCTTCTCAGGGACTTATTCGGCAAGAGTTCGATCCGATACGGATCGCCAAGGACTTTGCCGCCGGCGGAGCGAGCGCCCTGTCGGTCATTACCGAAGAACGCTTTTTCCAGGGGAGCCTTCTCTACCTGGAACGGATCAAAAATGAAGTTTCTCTTCCCCTTTTGCGCAAGGATTTTATCGTGGACGGCTACCAACTGCCGGAGGCAAGGAGTTTCGGCGCGGATGCGGTGCTGTTGATCGCCGCCCTGCTCGACCCTGTTCTACTCAAGGAACTCAAGGATCAGGCTCGGACGCTCTCTCTGGAGGCGCTGATCGAGGTCCATACGGAGGCGGAGCTGGAGTGCGCGCTCAAGGCCGGCGCTCATTTGATCGGCATCAACAACCGCGATTTGCAGACATTCGAAGTGAGACTGGAGACGACGGAGCGCTTGATGCCTTTGGTCCCGAAGGGGATCTCGGTGGTTTGCGAGAGCGGGATCGAAAACGCTGAGCAAATTAAAAAGCTGGAAGGCCTTGGAATCCATATCTTTCTGGTGGGCGAAACGCTCATGCGCGCCGCTGACCCGGGGGCCAAGCTGAGGGAACTGATGGAGAAGTAATGAGTAATGAGCCATGAGTAATGAGTTTTATGGCGCCATACTCATCCCTCTTTACTCATTACTCTTCACTAAGTGATATGGTCAAGGTCAAGGTTTGCGGCATAACGAATCTAGCGGATGCTTCGAAGGCGATAGAGTTCGGCGCGGATGCGTTGGGTTTCAATTTTTACCCTCCGAGCCCGCGCTATATTTTTCCAACGAAGGCGCAGGCAATCCTCAGGGAGCTTCCGTCCTCGGTTTGCAAGGTAGCTCTCTTTGTCAATGAGCCGAGAGGGAAAGTGGCAGAGGTTCTAAACTGCGGTCTTCTTCCCGACGGAGGGCAGGCCTTTGGCGCGCTGCAATTTCACGGCGAAGAGGAAGAAGAATACTGTCGCAGATGGCAACTTAAGGTCATCAAGGCCTTTCGTGTCAAGGACCGGGGTTCTTTAGATAAGGTTCAAGGATTTCCTGCTGACTTTTATCTTTTGGACTCTTGGGCGCCGGGCTATGGCGGCTCAGGTTCTTCCTTTCCGTGGGACTGGATCGAGGGGCTGGAGGCTGAGAAATTAATTCTTGCCGGTGGGCTGGATGCGCAAAATGTTGCGCAGGCGATCCAGCGTATTCACCCCTACGGTGTCGATGTCTGCACCGGAGTCGAGGCGAAGCCAGGAATCAAAGATCATGGGAAACTCAAGGAATTCATCCGCGCTGCCAAGGATGCCGGATAGGCGCGGTCACTTCGGTATCTATGGCGGTCGGTATGTCTCCGAGACGCTCATGCCGGCGCTGATCGAGTTGGAGAAAGCTTACAAACAGATCCGGCGCGATCCGAGCTTCCGCCGAGAGTTTCACCGTTATCTCCGCGAATATGCCGGGAGGGAAACCCCTCTTTACTTTGCCGAGCGGCTCACAAGGAAGCTCAAGGGGGCGAGGATCTATCTCAAGCGGGAGGATCTCTGCCATACGGGGGCGCATAAGATCAACAACACGCTGGGCCAAGTCCTGTTGGCGCGCCGGATGAAGAAGGATAGGATCATCGCGGAGACGGGCGCGGGTCAGCATGGGGTGGCGACGGCGACGGTGGCCGCGATGTTCGGTTTGGAATGCGAGATCTTCATGGGCAAAGAGGATGTGGAGCGGCAATCGTTGAATGTCTTTCGCATGAAGCTTTTGGGCGCGAAGGTCAGAGTCGTGGAGTCCGGTAGCCAGACTCTAAAAGACGCGATGAACGAGGCGCTAAGGGATTGGGTCACCTATGTGAGAAATACCTACTATCTGATCGGTTCGGTGGCCGGTCCTCATCCCTACCCCACGATGGTGCGTGACTTTCAGTCGGTTATCGGAAAGGAGGCGAGGAGGCAGATCCTTGCACGGGAAGGGCGTCTTCCCGATTACCTGGTTGCCTGTGTTGGAGGCGGGAGCAATTCGATGGGGCTCTTTTATCCTTTTCTAAAGGATCGGAGGGTCAAGATGGTTGGGGTGGAGGCGGCAGGGTTGGGCTTGAATGGCAGACACCATGCGGCGTCGATTCTTCGCGGTAAAGTCGGCGTGCTCCACGGGAGCAAAAGCTATCTCCTCCAGGATCGGGCAGGGCAAGTTTACGAGACCCATTCCATCGCTGCCGGCCTCGATTACCCCGGGGTAGGTCCGGAGCTGAGTTATCTCCGCGACCGGGGCAGGATCCAATTTGCTTCTGCGAATGATAGCGAGGCGATCGACGCCCTCAAACTCTTGGCTGAAGTCGAGGGGATTATCCCCGCTTTGGAAAGTGCCCATGCGGTCGCTGCGCTGTTTCGGTTAGCACCGCGTCTTAGGAGAAGCCAGATCATCATCGTAAACTTGTCCGGCAGGGGAGATAAGGACATGAAGACCGTGGGTGACTATCTGGGAGTGAAGATTTAGAAAGGAAACTACGTTAGGTTAAAGGGTTTGATGGTTGAAGGACTATTGGACTCTTAACTCTTGAACTCTGAAACCCTTGATCTTTTTTGATGATGAACCGGATAGACAAAAAATTCTCCGCGCTGAGGCTCCGTGGAGAGAAGGCCCTAATCCCATTTGTAACGGCGGGGGATCCGGACCTTCGGACTAGCTTGGAGATCCTGCGCGCCCTAGGGCGAAGCGGCGCCGATCTGATCGAGCTAGGGGTCCCGTTCTCGGATCCGATGGCTGATGGGCCGACCATCCAGCGTTCGTCGGAGCGCGCCTTAAAGCGCGGGACATCGCTTCCACGCATCTTGGAGATGGTCCGTAAATTTCGCCGAGATTCTGAGATACCCTTGATCCTTTTTGGCTATTACAACCCTTTCTTCTGTTACGGACTTGAGCGATTGGCCCGGGAAGCCAAAGCCTCAGGGGTGGATGGCCTCCTGTGCGTTGATCTTCCTCCCGAAGAGAGCGGCGAGCTCAAGCGCTGGACTCGCGCAGAAGGGTTGCGTAATATATTCCTTTTATCCCCGACCAGTGATAGCGGGCGGATCCGGCTCGTTGCCCGCGAGGGGCGTGGCTTTGTCTATTATGTCTCGGTTACCGGAGTGACGGGGGCACGCACGCGCGTCGAGAGCCATCTCCGCGCCGAGGTCGCTCGCGTTCGACGTCACACCGCGCTGCCCATCGGAGTGGGTTTTGGCGTCTCAACTCCACGGCAGGCAGCTTGGATTGCCTCCTTTGCCGACGCCGTCGTGGTGGGGAGCGCGCTGATCAATGTTATAGAAAAGGCGAGGCGGAAACAGGAGAAGGTGAGACGAGCAGGCCATTTTATTTCGAGCTTGAAGCGGGCTATGAACGGGAGTGGCTGAAAGGACTGAGCTATGAGGACTGAGGGCCGAGTATAAAAGACTTTTGACTCATCGCCCAGCACTCAGTCCTCATCACCTTCTAGCGAGAGATGGCATCGTATTCAGAGACACTCAAATATATTTTTAATCTGCGCGGCGGAGAGATTGACCTTCGTCTCCACCGGGTGGAGCGGGCCCTATCTCTTTTCGGCCATCCGGAGTTGAGTTATCCCGCTCTCCATATTGCCGGCACGAACGGCAAAGGCTCCACGGCCGCGATGCTCCATCGCATCCTTTCCGTGCAGGGCTATCGCGCCGCTCTCTATACCTCCCCTCATGTGGTTTCGTTCACGGAGCGCATCCGGGTCGGAGAGGAAGAGATTTCCCAGGAGGAAGTGGTCGAACTGGCGGAGCTGATGAAGCTACGGCTGGCGCAGGAGAGCATTTCTCTCACTTTCTTTGAATTCGTGACGGTCATGGCCTTTCTCTATTTTGCTCGACGCAAGGTTGACGTCGCCGTATTGGAGGTGGGACTGGGTGGCAGATTGGACGCAACCAACGTCGTTGTGCCTCGGGTCTCCGTCATTACTACTATCTCCAAAGATCACGAGGCCTACCTGGGTTCCGATCTCCTCTCGATTGCCCGGGAGAAGGGCGGCATCATCAAAGATGGGGTGCCTCTGGTAGGCGGTTCCTTTCCTCCCGATGTCTGGAAGCTCTTGCAAGAGACAGCCGAGGCCAAGGGCTCGCCCCATTATTTTTTGGGACAGGACTTCTCTTTTGTGCTAAAAAATAGGGGTCTCTTTGACTACAAGGGGCTGGAGTGGAATCTGACGGATCTCTCCTTGGCGCTCAGGGGACGGCACCAGCAGAGCAACGCTGCGCTGGCGCTGAAGGCCCTCGAGCTTGTGGCCGGAGACTTTCCGGTGGATGAGTCCTCCGTGCGCGCGGGTCTGGCTACAGTTTTCTGGCCGGGTCGTTTCGAAATCATCCTGCGCCGGCCCGTGGTGATCTTGGATGGCGCTCACAATGGCGAGGGGGTGAAGGCCTTGGTCAAGGAGGTGAGAAATTTCCAGGGGGTCAAGAAGGTGAAGCTTCTTTTTGCGGCCATGGAGGACAAAGACTGGGCTTTGATGCTGAGGGGGCTTGCAGCGGTCGCCAGCGACGTGGTTCTGACCCGCGTCTCCATGGAACGCAGCGCAGACCCCAGGAAACTTTATCAGGCGATCCCTTCAGGTGTCCGGGCGGCTATCATGGATCATCCGCTGGAGGCGTTGAACCATTTGCTCCGCGCCAGCCAGACGGATCAAACTATACTCATCACCGGCTCCCTTTATCTTTTGGGTGAGTTGAGACCGGTCCTGGCCGAAATGTCCCTTGGAGAGTTTCCTGAAAAAGCGTTTGGTGGAGGAAAGGTTTAGCCCCATGAGGATTCGCAGCCGACAGACTCGTCTTCCTCTCGGCATTGCTTTGCTCCTCTTCCTGTTTCCGGCGGCCTCGGTCCTGGGTCAAGCCGGCCGTTTATCTAGCGGTGGAGGGGACAATGAAATTCGCGTGACGGCCGATTCTCTCTCTGTGGGGGACTCTGGGAGCCAGGTCGAAGCCAAGGGCAACGTGGAAATCAAGCGGCAGGAAACGACCATCAAAGCGGACGAAGTTCGGGTGAATCGTACCACACAGGACATGGAGGCCAAGGGGAGGGTATCGGTGGATGACCCTGAGTGGAAGATCAAGTCGGCTGAGTCGATACAGTTTAACATGGAAAAGGAGACCGGCGAGATCCAAAAGGGAGATCTCTTCCTCGAGGGTGGCCACCTGACCGCAAGCGGCAGCCGGATGCAAAAATTGACCGGTCAAGCCTATCACATTGATGAAGGTTTCTTTACCACCTGTCTCTGTGAGTCTGGAGCCCCCACCTGGAAGATCTCAGCCGATCAGATCGACCTGCGCCAGGAAGGAGAAGGGGTAATCAAGCATGGTTGGTTTTACATCATGGACATCCCCGTCCTTTATTTCCCTTATGCGGTTTTTCCTCTTCGCAGTGAGCGGCAAACAGGGCTGCTTCTTCCTAGCTTTGGCTCTTCGACTAAAGAGGGATTCAAATTCGAGGACCAATTTTTTTGGGCTATCTCCAAGAGCATCGATGCGACTTTAGGGATGGATCTGCAGACCCGCGCGCGGTTTGGCCTCTTTGGAGAGGCGCGGACGGTTTTCAACCAGGACTCTCGGGCTCAGATCAATGTCTCTTATTTTAACGAAACATGGCGGAAGAACGCCCAGGACGACATCGTCGATCGCACCATTGCGGACCCAGATATTCCTAAGAACCGCTGGAGCATCACCGGTTTTCACCGCTACGCCACCCCGTCGCAGTGGCAAACGTTCAGCGATGTCTCCGCTTTCAGCGACGATCTCTTTACCCGGGAGCTGGTGAATCGGTTTGAACTGGCGCCTAATCGAGAGATAGATCTCCGAACCTCTCGTTATAGCCGGTCACGCTTTGGCTTCCTGAAGGGCTGGGGAGATGCCTACCTTCGGGGAGAATATGATTTCTTTCAGGATTTTATTCAGGATGACAAGGGAACTCTTCACCGAACTCCACAAATCTCCTTCTCGGGCAGACATTTCTTTCAAAGCTCCCCTCTGGAACTCCGCTGGCAGGCGGAAGGGGTCAACTATCTGAGGAGAGAGGGAGGGGACGGCCTTCGCTTGGATTTGCGGCCCGAGATCGTTTTGCCCTTTCGGATGTCTAACCTCCTGATTGGCTCGTTCAATGTAGCGCCGCGGGAAACGGTGTACCATCTCTATCAGACTCAAGGCTCGTCGGACCACAATCTCTCCAGAGAACTGATAGAGTTGAAAGGTAATATCGGCACTTCCATCGGACGTGTTTTTAACTGGGGAGGGACGGAGCTACAAAGAATCAAGCATTCGATTGAGCCGGAGATAAGTTATCTTTTCGTCCCCCATAGTCAACAACGCGATATCCCCGTGATGGACGGTATCGACCGGATCGACCGAAGAAACGTGCTGACGTTCTCTCTGGTCAATCGCTTTTCCGGAAAATTCGGACAGCAGACCTTTATCGAGCGAGCGGGGGAGGATAAAGACGTGGAGCTTTTAAGCCCCTCCTCTTTTGGTGATGTCCGAGAGCTAGGGCAGCTCAAACTGGCGTTGAGCTACGACATCGATAAGGAAAGAAAGGGCGGAGATAGCTTGTCCGATCTGGATATCAATCTCCGGCTTACCCCTACCGGTTATCTTTCCCTGGGGTTTGATGGAGGGGTGGATCCGGGTCCCTGGCATTTGACCCAATCCATGGTCACTTTTGGCTTAGTTGACCCCCGGCCGATAACCCACAGGGTGCTGGACCCGGATTTTATGCGACCGAACTCCTTTGGCCTGAGTTACAATTTCATTCGCAAAGGGCTGCCCAACGGCTTTTTGGCAGAGGACGCCAACATTGATCTGCGCCTTCCTGCCGATTGCGCTGTCCACCCGCTCGACCCCCGATGTCCTGGAACGGCATTCAACAAAGACATCGTGGGAGCGATAGGCGCCAGCGCCTTCTATCGTGTCACGGACCATCTTCTTTTCTTTCTGAGTTCCAGCTACGATATTAGAGACTCGAGCTTTCCCGGTTATCGGGGAGCGGTCAAGATTCTCTCCCAGTGCGAATGCTGGACGCTGACCTTTTCCCTCGGCCATACCATCAACCCCGCCAAGACGACGTTCAATTTTAATTTCAATCTGCTGGGACTGGGCTCCCAGAAAAGCTCCTCTCTTAAGTAATGGAGAATTGGGCTCTGCCTGAGTTTGCCGTTTTCCAGCCATTGGGGTCTCTCTTCTTTCGTTAGAGCGAACGACGTATTGTGCCCGGCAGGGGGGTCAGCTCTTATGGACCAGGACACATTTAAAGATAAGGTTGCTTTGATTACGGGGAGCTCCCGTGGTATAGGTGGCACCATTGCCGGAAGGTTTGCTCTCGCCGGATCCGATGTCGTAATCAACTATCGAAAGCCCGGTGGCGCCTCTCAGAGACAGGCAGAGGAGCTCTGCGAGCGGATTCGGGCTTTGGGCCGCCGTGCGCTTCTCATCCAAGCCGATATTGCAGTCAAAGATGCGGTCAAGGCCATGTTGAGCCAGGTCAGCGAAGCCTACGGCCGCTTGGATTATCTTGTCCTCAACGCGGCGCGGACTCCCTTTAAGCCGCTGGAGAGGCTCCTTGAGCGGGAATTAAGACAGTTGATTGAGACGAATTACTTGGGTAACTTGTTTTGTGTCCAAGAGGCCTTACCTTTGTTGGAGAAGACGGAAGGAAAGATCGTTTTTATTTCCAGTCTCGGCAGCCGCTTCTACAGTCCCGGCTACCCTTTGGGAAGCGTCAAGGCGGCGATGGAGTGCGCGGTTAGAGACTTGGCGGAGGGATTGCGCGAGCGAAGGGTTTCTGTCAATGGAATTTGCGCCGGGATCGTCAAGACCGACTCTTTTAAAGTCCTCCGCACCCAGTGGGAAGAGCTTGACCGCCTGCCCGAGCACCTATTTGTAGAGCCGGATGAGATCGCGGATGTGGCCTTGTTTCTCTGCGGCCCTGGGAGCAGGGGAATCTGCGGGCAAATCCTCGTTGTGGATCGCGGTTTGAGCAATCGGCTCTACCCGCATTAGAGATGCGAGACTTGGAATCCTGCCGGGTTGCGTTGGCGGGGAGCGAGAGGGGTCATGAAGCAAGAGTTGGTGAAGGAAGAGAGAGTTCTTCAGGAGCTCAAAAAAAACATCGCTGAGAGTCTCAGAATCGAGCCGGATTCGATCCGGCCTGAGAGTTCTCTGGTCGAGGATCTAGGCGCCGAATCGCTCGATTTTCTGGACATCAACTATCGCCTGGAGCAGATCTTCGGCATTCGCATGGCCCGCCACTTTGTTTTGGAACATGTCGAGGAGATTTTCGGCGAAGGGTCGGCCATTGACGGAAGCGGCCGGCTAACCGAGAAGGGAGCGGAGCTTCTCAAAATCCGGTTAGGAGATCACCACCCAGGGCTCGGGCCGGGGATGGAGCTGGATCAGGTCACGGCGCTGATCACCGTGCGCTCCCTGGCCAGGGGCGTGCTGGATATTCTGGACAGCCTCCCTGGATCATGTGCCTACTGCGCAAAGTCGGCGTGGGTTTCGGAAGACGGCGCCCGCATCCGCTGCGGCTCCTGCGGGAAGGGCGCGGCTTTTGGCACGGGTGACGATCTCATCAAAGAGTGGCTGAGAAAAGTCCAGGAAGAAAAAAAGATCTTCTGACCTCTCGCCTGAAAATCGACTCGCACTGACCTCGCCATGTCCCCCTTGAGACGCAGAGTGGTGATCACCGGCTATGGCATGGTGACGCCCTTGGGGCGGAATACGGAAGAGACCTTTCAGAGAGCCTCCCAAGGCGAATCGGGCATTGACACCATCCGCTCCTTCGATACTCAGGGGTTGCCCTGCCGGATTGGAGGCGAGGTGGATGATTCTTGGCTTGATGGGTTTGAGGATTCAAATATTCGCAAGCTTGAGAAATTCTCTTCCCGCGGACTAAAGCTCATGATTGTGGCCGCACGCGAAGCGGTCCGGCAAGCCAGACTGGATGAGGTCGCTGAGCGAGAAAATATCGGGGTTTCACTCGGCTCCCATGGCGATAATCCTCCAGTGGAAGAAGTCATGTTCCTCCACAGCTTCTACGATGGCGATGGCCAGTGGGACATCGAAAGTCTGCTCCAAGCGGGAGGCTATTCCTACTTGCAGTTTTTCCGCAGAAAACCGGATGTGGCGGCGGCGATCCTCTCGGCTGCTTTCGAATGCCGAGGAAGTAATCTGTCCATCGTCTCGGCCTGCTCCGCCGGAGCGCAGGCGATCGGCGAGGCCTTTCGCCTGATCCGCGCCGGACGGGCAAAGGCTATGCTTGCCGGGGGCTGCGAAGCGACCGTGGACTTTGTCGGTCTGGCCGGCTTTGTTCTGATCAAGGCGCTGGCGGAACGTTATACTGCTCCGAAGAAGGCTTCGCGGCCCTTCGACCGGAAGCGGTGCGGCTTTGTCTTGTCCGAGGGCGCTGGCGCGCTGGTCTTGGAGGAGCTTGAGCACGCTCGTTCGCGGGGAGCCGCCATCCTGGGAGAGCTCCTCGGCTATGGCGATTCCGCCGATGCTTACCGGATTACCGACACGCATCCCAAAGGAGAGGGAGCGATACTGGCAATGAAAGCGGCTCTCGAAGATGCGTCGCTCGCTCCGCCGGATGTGGATTACATTAACGCTCACGGAACCTCCACGCAACAAAATGACGCCACCGAGACGCTCGCGATCAAGGAGGTATTTGGCGAACGGGCAAAAACTATTCCGGTGAGCTCCAACAAGTCGATGCTCGGCCACACCATTGCGGCCGCGGGCGCCATCGAGTCGATTCTGACTCTGGTCGGAATGAGCCGTTCGGTCATTCTTCCCACCATCAACTATGAGTTTCCCGATCCGAAATGCGATCTCGATTATGTCCCGAACGCGGCCCGCCAGATGGGACATCGTGTTGCCTTATCCAACTCGTTCGGCTTTGGCGGTCAGAACGCCTGCCTCTGCCTGGGCAAGTTCGTCGAGCAGAGGTCCTGAGTGTCCAGTAGCGATGCCGGCCCCATACGAGACAACCCCGTTGTGGTCACGGGTGTCGGCGCGGTCACCGCCCTGGGTCAAAGCGCGGCGGAGACATGGAGCGGTTTGCTTTCGGGAGAAGAGGGGATTCGGCCCATCGAAGGTTTTAATGTTGAGGGGTTCGGTTGCAAGCTGGCAGCGCAAGTCCGCGGCCTGGACCCCGAAGCCCTTGGACTCCACTCCAAAGCGGCGCGTATCATGGATACGCATTCCTTCATGCTCATGAAATGCGCCAAGGAGGCGTTTGCTCAGGGTCGCCTGGATGCTGCGCCGTTCGCCGAAGACGAAATCGGCTTTTTTGCGGGCATGGGTATGGTGGACTATCAAATCGATGATCTCGTACCTGCGGTCGTTGCTTCGAAGGACCGGGACGGCGGATTGGACATGGAAGCGTTTTATTCCAGAGGCTATGAAGCGATCTATCCTCTGATCATTCTTTATACCTTGAACAATGTGAGCCTCTGCCAGGCCGCGATCGAGCTCAAGGTTCGGGGTGAGAACGCGGTTTTTTCACCGCACGCGGATTCCGGGGCTTATGCGATAGCAGAGGCGGTGCAGACTCTTGCGGCAGGAAGGGCGGAAGCCGTTCTCGCCGGCGGCGTGAGTGAGAAGGTGTCCCCATTTGGACTCGCGCGGGCTCATCTTCAAGGAAATCTAAATACGGTCGGCGCCGGCGGTGCGGCGCTGTGCCGGCCATTTGGCGCCGATCGCCGGGGAACGATTTTGGGTGAAGGCTGCGGCATCCTCGCGCTGGAGTCTCGCGCCTCGGCGGATAAGCGGGGCGTGCCCTACGCGGCGATGATTACGGGATGGGGATCCGCCTTTGGATGCGAAGAGGATTTCAATGCGCCTACGACCGACGCGATTGCCCGGGCCATGAAAACAGCCTTGCAAAGCGCGACGCTCAGCCCTTCGGACATTGACCTGCTGATCGCTCATGGCGACGGCACCTCGATGGGAGACCGAAACGAGTTCAGAGCCGTCCACGAGGTTTTCGCCAACTCTTTAGACCGCGTCGTGGTCTTTTCTTCGAAGGGCGCGCTCGGTCATCTGCTGGCCGGTGCGCCGGCCGTAGATGCGATTATGGGCATCTCCATGTTGACCGAGGGCATCATCCCGGCCGCGCTCCACTGTGCGCCCGTGGACCAGAGCGTGAAGTTTCGCGTCATTACTAAAAAGCCTGTTCAAGCCTCTCCCAGAAGACTGATGGTGAATTGCCGGAGCGACCGCGGCCAGTGCGCTTCCTTAATTCTGGAGGCTGCACGATAGAGAAGGGTATGAGATTTTTGTTTTACGATCGTGTATTAGAGCTGGAAAAGAAGAGATCCATTATCGGGATTAAAAGCTTTGCGCTTTCCGAAGAGTTTCACGGGGGCCATTTCGGGAAGGTGGCGCTTATTCCCGGGGTTATTTTCATCGAGGCGATGGCCCAAGTGCTGGGGTGGCTGATCTGTTACTCGTATGATTTCGAGCTCTCTTGCATCATGTCTTTGATTGAAGGGGTCAAGGTGCCGGCGCAGCTGAGGCCGGGGTTTGAGGCGCGGATTTACGGAGAGATGATCTCGACTACGGACAAAGACACGCTCGGCAAGGCTTGGATGGAGGTGGGAGGGGAACGTGTGGCTTCAATCGAGCGCATCATTTACACCCACTTTCGCGAAACCCATCCGGAAGAGCTGGCGGAACGATTCGTTTACTACAGCGGCCGGCGGGATCTTTTAGGCGATTTTCGAAATAGGGCCCCAAAAGGGTGAAAAGGAAAGTTGTCATCACAGGGCTCGGCCTAGTCACTCCGCTGGGGATCGACGTTGAGGAGAATTGGCGCGAGGCCCTCGCGGGAATATCGGGTATCAGCATACTCAGCCTTAACGGGGCGAGCGGCTGCGCGATTCAGGCCGTCGGTGCGGTCTGTGCGGAGGATTGGGAAAAGATAATGGAGAAGTTTCCGGAAGAGGCCCGGACAGAGGGAGAAAGAAGAACTCTTTTCGCCCTTTGGGCGTCGAAGGCTGCCCTGGAAGACTCCGGTCTGATTTTCCATCCGGGAAAAAGGGAGCGCTGGGGTGTCACCTTTGCGGCGGGGTTGGGAATCTACAGCCCGCAGGATATTCGCCGTTGGCTTCTTTCGGACGGGAGTTTCGATCTGATAAGCTTTGGCCGTGAGTGTTCGAAAGTGCGGAGCGAGTCGATGGTCCGTAACCCCTCGCATCGGGCCGCTTCGATTGTTGCAAAGAAGTTTGGGTTGGCCGGGCTCAATTGTACCGTGACGTCGGCTTGCGCCTCGGCGACGCAGGCGATCGGCGCCGGTTACAGGGCGATTCAGAGAGGCGAGGCGGACGTGGGTGTGACCGGTGGATCGGACTCGATGATCAATCCTTTGGGACTGGTTGGCTTTGTTCTGCTGCAGGCAGCGGCCGGCGGTTCCGGCGACCCTCAGGCCGCCTGCCGTCCTTTCGACAGAAAGAGATCTGGGCTTGTCATCGGCGAGGGGGCGGGGGTTGCGATTCTCGAAGAGGAAAGCCATGCGCTTGGACGGAGGGCGAAGATCTATGGCGAGGTCGGCGGCTACGGCTCTTCGATGGACGGCTACCAGGTGACCGCACCGCATCCGCAAGGTTTGGGCGCAGCCCTCTCAATGAGGAATGCCTTGAGAGACGGCGGTCTCAAGCCCGAGACCATCGACTACGTCAATGCGCACGGCACGGGGACCAAGCTCAATGATGCGGCGGAAACCATCGCCGTCAAAGAAGTCTTCAAGGATGCCGCCTATCGGATCGCGATCAGCTCGAGCAAATCGTTAATCGGACATCTGATGGCAGCCGCGGGAGGGCCAGAGTTTGTATTCACGGTGTTGAGCGTTCAGCGAGATGAGATTCACCCGACGATCAACCTGGCGAATCCAGATCCCAAGTGCGACTTGGATTATGTTCCCAACGTCAAGCGCACGCGCAGAGTGAGAGCGGCGTTGTCGAACTCCTTTGGCTTCGGAGGGCAGAATGGCTCGATCGTCGTCAAAAAATATGGCGGGCATTAGTTCCGGCGGCTGCTCCACGGGTTTGGGCATCGATCTCGTGGATATCGCGCGACTGGAAGAAGTCTTCGCAGGGCGGGAGGGTCTGGTCCGCGAGGTTTTTACCGAGCGGGAAAAGGAATACTGTCTATCGAAAAAGAGGCCCTGGCATTACTTCGCCGAGTGCCTTGCCGTGAAGGAAGCCTGTCTCAAGGCGTTGGGATTGGGACTGTCGGGATTAGGGATCGATCGCTCCCTGAGCGAGGTGGAGTTGGTAGTGGATTCGTGTGAGAGACCTGAGATGATCCTCCATGGTTGGATGGCTAAGATCGGCGCTCGGCGAAAAATCTCCCATTGGAAGATCTCGGTTTCAAAATCGGCGCGCTACGCTCTGGCCGCGGTCGTCTTCAGGATGGAGCCGCAGGTATCGTGAGATATTCATAGCGAGAAATCCTATGCGCTACCTTCTGGTCGATCGGATTCTTGAGTGGAAGACAAATGAGAGCATCAAAGGGGTTAAAAATGTCGCCCTGAGTGAGGACTTTCTCGAATTTCACTTTCCCAAAAATCCTATCATGCCCGGAGTATTGCTCTTAGAGGCGCTGGTTCAGCTCGCCGGTTGGCTGGAGGCGGTCTCTTCCGACTTCCAGAACTGGTTTTTGCTCAAGACCGTGCAACGGGGTACGTTCTACGGCTTCGCCTTTCCTGGGGACGCGGTGGAACTAGAAGTGCGACGGAGATCGAATGGCTCGCCTGTGAACAGGAGTTTTTCGGGCGTCTGCGCAGTCGGCGGCAAGCGGAAGATCGTCGCGGAGTTTGAAGGGGATCTGGTGCCTCTGGGAGACCTTGAGAGCGTCGATGACCAAAAAAAGCTTTTTCAGCTTCTCACCCGGAGCGAGCTCTTCAAATGACCGGCCGGACCGTGGCGATTACCGGAGTCGGGCTGACCACTCCGCTGGGAATAGGCATTGAAGAAAACTGGAATGGCCTGAGAGCGCTGAAGACGGGCATCGGCTATTATCCCAAAGAGAATTTGCCCCATTGTTTCCAATACTTCGGCCAGGTCGGGCCGTTCGAGATCGTGGCTCCGATTCCCCCGGCTCTGGCGCCCCAGATGAAGTTTCTCAACCGCGGCGCTCTGCTCGGATTTTCTTCTGCCTGCGAAGCGCTGCGACAATCCGGCGTGGACTTATCGGCGGTTCCTCGGGGCCGCCGCGCGTTGTACATCGCCTCGGGCGACTTGACCAAGATCAGTTGTGAATCGCTTTATCCCGCGATTCGGGAGGGGACGAACGGGAAATGGCAAGAGATGGATTGCGAGAAACTCAACCAAGCCGCGCTGACTCAGGTCAATCCCTTCTTTCTCCTGGAATCCATTGCGAACAATCTTTTCAGCTTCCTGTCGGCCTATGGTGAATTTATGGGACCCAGCACGAGTCTGGCGAGCCTTTCTCCCGGCGGCAGTCAGGCGTTGGAGTTGGCTTATCGAAGCATTCAAGAGGGAAGAGCTGACGTGGCCCTGGCCGTCGGCTATGGCCGATGGACGACCGAAGTCCCGCTTTACGAACTCCAGGGTTTGGGTTTGCTGTCCAAGGGCGAATCGGGAGAGAGATCTTTCAGGCCCTTCGACCGGTTGAGAGATGGTTTTATGCCTGGTGACGGAGGCGCCGCGATCTTTCTCGAAGCCGCGGAGTTTGCGCAGCGCCGGGACGCGACTACTCTGGCCACGATTCGGGGTTGCGGCAATGCGGTTGAGTTTTCGTTGGGCCGAGGACTGGCCGTTCCAGAACGAGTCTGCAGCCGGAGCATGCGTCTGGCTTTGGATGAGGCCGGCTGCGACGTTTCCGACGTGGCTTTTATCAGCGGGCACGGGAGCGCGACACAGAAGGGAGACCGGTCCGAATTAATGTCGATCCTGCAAGTGTTGGAGACGGAAAGAGCCAGCGTTCCTGTCTGCGGAATGAAACCTTACACCGGCCACATGGGCGCGGCCAGTGATTTGGGAGAAATCGCTTTGGGGATCTATTCCGTTCGAAACCGACTGACTCCTGCGACTTTGAATTTTACCTCGACAGAAAAAGAATTATCTGGCATCCAAGTGCTGAGCGATCATCAGGCCTGCGAGAAAAAGCTTTTCCTCTCTCACAGCTACGGGATCGGTGGGCAATCGTCGTGCCTGATTCTATCCGTTCCATGACCTTGCGATCTCCGCGGAAAAGCGGAAAGAAAAAAAAGAGCAGGCTCGTCCAAATTGTTGAGTTCGTGCCCGTGTATCTTGTCTTCCACCTTGCCAAGCTCCTCCCGCTTTGGGCCGGGCATCTCGTGAGCCAGATTCTTGGCAGCCTGTTCTACTATCTGGTTCCAAGGCGGCGGAGGGTCGCAATCGAAAATCTTCGGTCTGTGTTTCACGATCGAAAAAACGAACGAGAGATTAGAACACTCGCGCGCCGGAGCTGTTATTCGTTGATCGCCTCTTTATTCGAGACTGTGAAGTTTGTCTCCTTTATGAACAGTCCTCAGGGCAGGAAGCGGATCGAGGCGACTCAAGAGGGATTGGGTGCGCTTTTTGAGAAGGTCAAGCAGGCACATCACCAATCGAGGGGATGCATCTTCGTGACGCCCCATATCGGAAACTGGGAATTTCTTCCCTTCGTCGGCTTCAGCGTGGGCATCCCTTTGGTGATCGTCGTCCGGCCGCTCGACAATCCCTATATGGAGCGGTGGCTTTTCACGCAGCGCGAGGCGAGCGGGCAGCTTATTGTGCCGAAGACCAATTCGATCTATCTGTTACAAAGGGCGCTGCGCCAAGGCAAGTCGATCGGGATGTTGCCCGATCAGAGCACCATGCAGGCGATATCGGTCGATTACTTAGGACGCAAGGCAACGACCACACCCGTCCCCGCCCTCCTGGCGGTCCTTTACAACCGGCCGATCGTCGTCGTCGCGTGCTGTCGGAGGTCCAGGAACTTTCGCTTTGATGCGTTTGTCAGCGATCCGATCTGGCCTGCGGCGCAGGCGGACGAAAAAACCGAGATCTTCCGACTGACCGAGGCGATGACGCGCGAGATGGAAGCGATCATCCGGCGCTACCCGGAGCAGTACTTCTGGATGCATGACCGTTGGAAGAGCTATGGCACGAAGAAGAGTCTGTCTCTCTGAGAAGCCAGCGCCCTGCATGTCTCGGCTGGAGCGCAGACGATCCTGTTGACCTCCCGGGTCGCGATTCCGTAGTCTGAAGGGCCATGAACGATTTTCCGGCGTTCATTTTAGCTGCTACTCTCTGGTTGTACTGGATCGGCGCCTGTTTTATGGTGGCCAGCGTAAGCAAAAAAGGGATCAAGGCGGCAGGGTTGACCCCCCAACAAAAGCTAGAGCAACTTTTATGGCCCTTCTGGGTGCCGCTGATTGTCGCGTGGAATGTTCTTCCCTATCTGGCGCTCACGCGGCCCTCTCTTTTCCCTCTCGTTTCGAGCGCTTTCCTGGCGCAGCCGGCTGTCCGGTTCCTGCGCTGGATCGCCGCGCTCCTGGCCGTTTTTTGCCTGGTTGCAACCATCCATTGTTGGAGACAAATGGGAGATAGCTGGAGCATAGGAATCATTCCCCATCGAAGAACCAAGCTTGTGACGGCCGGCTTCTACGCCTCGATGCGTCACCCGATCTATGCGTTCAGCATCCTTCTCATGCTCTGCTCGCTCGTCCTTATCCCGACGCTGGCGATGATCTTTGTGACGGGCCTTCACCTGCCGCTCCTTTTTTTCAAGGCGAGAAATGAAGAGCGGTTTCTCCTTGGAGTTCACGGAGAAAAATACCGGCACTATTGCCAGCGGACGGGTCGTTTTTTTCCACGACTCCTCTCCCGCCAGGCCACCTTCCCGTCAGAGCTTCAGTGAACGCCTTGCAAGGTTCTCCTTCCTATAGATTAAATCCGTTTCAGCAGGTCATGGCGTTATGGGAAGAGGTCTGCCCATACAACGCTGGCTATGTCGTCCAGCTACGCGGGCGGGCGGACTTTGGGGCTCTGCAGGGAGCCATTGAAAGCTCCTGTCAACAGATGGGCCTGGGAAAGCTGGTCTTGGATCATGAGGAGAGTAGTTATCACTATGAGCCGGTGGAGACCATTCGACTGAATCAGATCCAGAGCGCTGATCCTGTCAGAGAGACTCTTTGCCAGATCCTTACGCAACATATGAATGCGCCCCTTCGCCACGAGCCGCACCATCCCATTCAGTGGTCCGTCCTGAACGACTCCCATACGGAGACCCATTTTCTTGTGCTGGTATGGCGGCATATCGCCGCAGACGCTGTTTCGATACGTCTTCTCTCGCGCCACGTCTTGGCGCGTTACTACGGAGCGTTACAGATTCCCTCCAAAGGTTCTCTGAGAGTGGACCCGCCGGATTACATCCGCGTCATGAAGCACCATTACCGGCGGCTTGGGTATCTAAAAACTCTTCTCCGTGCGTTCCGGCTCTATTTGCGTCTGCGCTACGTTTATCGCTTGCCTGAGTTGAGGGAGAGGAGCCAGGCCTCACGGGTGTTGCTTTTCGACGCTCCACCGGATCTCATTAGCCGGTTAGTGGCGGTGTGTAAGGCGCGGGAAGTGAGCGTGAACGACGCGTTTTTGGCGGCTCTGGGGTCAGCCATTGCCGAGATTACGCCATCTCGTCAGGCTCAGCAGCGCCGGCGCAGTCTTGCCTTGGCGACGGCTGTTGACGTTCGACAAGTAGCGGCGGAGGATCTATCAAATTGCTTTGGTCTCTTTGTCGGACATTGGGTAACGCTGATAGATAACCCTGACGCGTTAAGCTTCGAAGAGATGCTTGAAGAGGTCGCCCGACAGACGCGCTTAGAGAAGTCAGAGCAGCGCTACGCTGCGCCGCAATGGGATTGGTGGACGGTTCTGTTCCTCCAGCGGTGGCTTTCAATGAAAGAAGACCGGGCGTGGTATCGAAAGGTTTACCCGCTGTCAGCGGGCTTGAGCAACGTCCAGGTCAACACCTCCTGGTTCGGAGCGGCGAAGGACCAGATTCTTGCTTACTTCCTTGTCCCGCCAACCGGTCCCGCCCTGCCTCTTGTTGTATCGCCTGCAACGCTGGACGACCGACTCAAACTATGCGCTGTTTACCAGGAGGTCTTTCTGAACGAATCGCAGGTGCGAAATCTGGTCGCTCTCTTTCTTGGAAAACTGGAGAGTTTTTCTAAAATCTCAAAGGCGGGAAACCATTAGAGCAAGCCGCCTCCATTGCGGTAGTTACCGAATTCGACTCAATATAACCAAACGCGATGAGTAGGGATCGGATGGAAATCCTTCTCTCGGCCGGTGAGACATCCGGGGATCTTTATGGCGCGGAGCTAGCATCGAGGATCAAGGAGCATCTCCGAGGCGATGCCGGTTTTTTTGGCGTCGGTGGAGAGGCGATGGGGCAGGCCGGTGTGAGACTGGTCGCCGATTTGACTGGCCACTCAGTCGTTGCCTCGCTCGGATTTGCTCGCCATCTCATTTCGATCTACTCGGCGTACCGAAAACTCATTCAGATGGTAGAACAGGAACGCCCCCTGTTGGCTATACTCATTGATACCCCGACCTTTAATCTGTATCTGGCCCGGCGGCTCAAACAGTTGGGGATCCCGGTGGTCTATTTTGTGAGTCCGCAGGTTTGGGCCTGGGGCAAAGGCAGGCTCAAGCAAATTCAGCGCTGCGTTAACAGGATGATCGTTATCTTTCCATTCGAGGAGGAAATTTACCGAAGGGCAGGGGTCCCAGTGGAATACTTCGGCCATCCTCTGGTCAGCCGGGTGCGGTCGAGGCTCAATCGCGAGGAATTTTTCCGCAAGCATAGGATGGATCCCTCTATCCCGTTGATCAGTTTGCTTCCTGGAAGTCGACTGGAGGAGGTCCGCTTCATTCTTCCCACCTTGATCGATGCGGCGTATGCTTTGGGTGACGCTTACCAGTATATCGTCTCCGCGGCGCCAAATATTGCGACAGAGTTGATCAGAGGTGTCATCGAATCGAGGCGAAAGCATGAGGGACGCGAGCTTCGTATAACTATTCTGGAAGAAGACCTCTACGACGCGCTGGCTCACTCAGAGGCTGCCGCGGTTTGCAGTGGCACAGCAACCCTTGAAGCCGCGCTTCTCGGAACCCCTTTTGTGATGGTCTATCGCATCGCCGCGTGGAGATGGTCGTTCAGGTGGTTTTTCGTCGCCCTTCCCCATTATTGCATTGTCAATCTGATTGCCGTTCAGCGGGTGGTTGCGGAGCTGATGCAGGACGACTTCACACCCGAAAGCACAGCACAGGAGATTCGTAGACTCTTAAAACACAAAGAAGCCCGTGAGCGGATGGAAGTCGAGTTTCGAAGAATTCGAGAAACCCTGGACCGGGGAGACGCCATTGAGAGCGCGGCTCGATTCATCGTGCAGACCTTCGGATTGCAGTGAAAGAACGACCATCATGTTCTCTCGCCGGAGCCGAAACGTAGCCGGCGCACCCGGTTTGATTCACTACTCCGCGGCCAAGGCAAGGATTGTCGGCTTTACCCGGGCCCCGGCGCGCGATATGTAATAGGTCCGGTGCTGAGGCCCGCCGGCGAGATGTAGTTGTAAGTTGGAATTACAGTGCCAATCCTTTCCCCGCTCAAGGAAAACCACCGTTGCAACCGCCCTCAATCCTTCTTGCGTGCCGGTCTGCTTTTGTCGGGCTTGGTGAGAGCTTGGATTTGCGGTTTTGACCCTTCGGTTGAACCGACCCTGGCTTCTACGTAGGAGGTTATATCCTTCACCGTCTTGAGTTTTTCGAGGTCGTCATCGGGAATCTCGATGTGAAAAGCATCTTCGAGGTGGAAAAGCAGTTCAATCGTATCCACGGAGTCCATCTCCAGATCTTCGCGAAGCAAAGCATCGGGTGTTACCCGGGCCGCGTCCATCCTGAGGTGCCGGGCCAGAGCCTGCTGGATCTTTTGGCCTATGTTGACCTTCTCCGCTTCGCTCATGGCAACCGCTTCAGGGCGAGGACCGCATTGTTGCTGCCAAAGCCGAATGCGTGAATCAGGGCGACCCGGACCCGGCGCTCCTCGGCCTCGCTTCGAATTCCGGGCAGGGCACACTCCGGGTCCATCTCTTCCAAATTGATCGTGGGATGCACCTCGCCCTTCTCCAATGTCAGAGCGGCCACAATGGTCCCGATCGCCCCGGCCGCTCCGATAGCGTGGCCGATCATGGACTTGGTGGCGTTGACAAGCAGTTTCTGAGCGTGGGGACCAAAGACTTGTTTAATGGCTTTCACCTCGACTTGGTCTCCCGCCGGCGTCGAGGTCGCGTGGGCGTTGATGTAATCGACTTGCGATGGTTTAAGGTGTGCGGCCTGGAGGGCGAGTCGAATGGCCTTGGCGACTTCAGTGCCGCTCTGCTCGGGTATGACCATGTGATGGGCGTCGCTTGTGGCTGCCCATCCTACGACCTCCGCGTATATTCTCGCTTTTCTCCTCATGGCGTGCGCTAGAGACTCCAAGAGCAGCACGCCGGCTCCCTCGCCCATGACGAACCCATCGCGCCTTCGGTCAAAGGGTCGCGAGGCCTTTTCTGGTGTCTCATTGAAATGAGTGGAGAGCGTCCGCAAGCTGGTAAAGGCGGCGAGGACCAGGGGGGTAATGCAGGCTTCGGTTCCACCCGAAATCATGACATCGGCCTGACCCGACCGGATCAGATTGAACGCTTGGCCTATGGCGTGCGCGCCCGAAGAGCAGGCGGTGGAGATCATGAGATTCGGCCCCTTGATTCCCCATTCTATGGCGAGCTGCCCTGAAGGCGCGTTCACCGTATGGATGGGAACAAGGTTCGGATGGACTCGGTTAGGCTGGCGGGATTGGTAAAGGGCGACAAGCTCGCGCTCTCCGATCACGATGCCGCCCATCGCCGATCCCAGAGAAATTCCGACCCGGTAAGGGTCGTCGCGGTTCAGCTCGATCCCGGCATCGGCGAGCGCGCTGCGCGTGGCTACCAGCGCAAACTGCGTTGAACGGTCGGTACGCTCCGCTTTCTTGGGTTCGAAATGCTGCAGAGGGTCGAAGCCCTCGATCTCTGCCGCCACTTGGGAGCGGTATCCGTCCAGTGAAAACCCGTCGAAGCCCTTGATGCGGCGAACTCCCGAGCGACCTTGAAGCGCCGCGCGCCAAAACTCTGACAAGTCACATCCGATGGGAGTTGCGACTCCTAAGCCAGTGATAACTACCCGTCTCGCCATCCGCTGCTTGCCGATTTCAAGGTACCGACGGTCGGATCATCCATCTCCATTACTGCCCGTGAGTTTTTGATTACACTGCTCAGACCTCGACTGTCAACTGTATAAGAGCCGTCAGAGTCAATGCCAGGAGAGAGGCCGTTTCCCTTGAGCAGAAAGACCTTGGTATAATCCCGTTGCCTTAGGGCATGGCCCAGAACGGAGGTCAAGCAAAAGGCTATGATCCTGATTGTCGGTTGGAGCGCCATCCCGCCGCTGGGGCGGGCGCGCCAGGGCCTGAATCATTGTGAAGTCCTTCGAGCTCTAGTGAAGTAGGAACCATGATCCTTTCTCGACGCACGAGATTCTTCATCATTGAGAAGATCCTCCTCCCGCTGGCGATCGTTCCGATCCGCCTTCTAATAAGGAGCTGGCGGCTTAAAGTGCCCGAGGAGAATAAGCTAAAGGAAATCGCATCAAAGACGCGCCTCGTCCTTGCGACTTATCATGGCATGCTGCTCCATCTGCTGGCATTCGCCCGTTTTTCTCCTCGTCGCCTTGTCGTCATGGTCAGCCCGAGCTATGACGGCCGCCTTCTGGGAGCCTTCCTAAAGCACTTCGGGATCGAGCATGTGTTTGGCTCGAGCAGAAGCCGCAACGTTGTCGGCTCGCTGGAATTTATTCGTCATGTCAAGGCGGGAGAGATCGGACTGGTTGCTGTCGATGGTCCCAGAGGTCCTTGCTGTGTGGCCAAACCGGGATTTCTTAAAATAGCTTCGGCTGCAGGCGCCCATCTGCTGTTGGTGACCAGCTCTGCGAGTCGTGGCATCACCTTCAAAACGTGGGACCGGGCTCATTTGCCTGCGCCATTCGCAACTCTCCAACTGTCTCTGCAACTGCTCCCGCCGCCCGACTGGACCGATCCGGATCAGGGGTTATCTTCGATTCAGGATTTGCTCATTTCCTCTGCGCGCAAAATTGCCAGCCCCATCCTTCCCGAGAGCCAAACGGAAAGGCGTCTGGTTGAAACATGAGAGATCAACCACGATTTTTTGCCGGGGTTGAATTGGCGTTGTTCTTTGTCCTCTGGGTCTTGACGATTTGGGGTGCTTGGAAGTTTTCCGGAGCCACCGTGTGGACAGCCGGTGGAATTTTTGGGCTGACGGTGACGATCTTAGGTTCTGCACTGATGCGACGGCCGGGCTGGAAAAATTCCGGTTTTCGACTGGATAATCTTTGGCCCGCTTTGGCCCGTGCCGGTTTGATAACGCTCTGCCTACTGGCGCCGTTTGCAGCGGCTGTGAAAGTGAAGGGATATATTTTTCCGCCGCTCTCGGGCGGAGAAATGATCGGCGCACTTGCGTTAGGGATCCTTCAGCAGGCCTTTTTCCTAGGCTATCTGTTCCAAAGGTGGAATACCTTGGTCCGGAGTCCGGTGCTGGCGGTTATTCTTAACGCCCTCTCATTTGCCTTGGTGCACTTGCCGCATCTTCCGCTCGTAGCCCTCACGGTCCTGGCGGGTCTCTTTTTCGGCGCGCTTTTTGTCAGACTACCCAATGTCTTTGCCATCGGATTGGCGCACGGAGTGCTTTCTCTCTTCGGAGGCCCGATGCTCTATTTCGTGGCAGTCTTACAAACGACGCAGATCGGTCCGGCCGAGCTGGCTCCGCTGGCTACAACGTTAGCGCGCGAGTTACAGCCGGGAGACCGAATAGGGATTGGGCCGCATGGAGTTGGGCCAAATCAGTTCGGACGCAAGTTTGAAGTTCCGATTGAACCGATCGGCGCTGGCTACGAAGTCGACCGCGTCAATCGAGAGCAGCTGCGGCTCTTCTTTACAGCTAAGGCGCGGGTTTTTTGCGCCATCACGGAAGACGATTTCCACCGCTATCTCGAGCCGCAATTACGTGAACGACTGCCTATTTTGGCCGAACGATTCGTTTTGCGGCGCAAGTTTTCTTTGAACGCTGAATTCTGGAATGCGCTTATCTATGGCAACGGCGATGTCCCGGTGCTTGGCGCGTTTCGCGAGCGGGTTCTCCTCGTGTCCAACAGACCGTCGCATTGAGGCTTTGGCATCGCGCAATGACTATCCGACTCCTGAATCTCGGGCGAGATATGAAGCGCCGTCGCGCGTTAATTCTTTTGATTTTCTTTCTTCTCGCCGGAAGCGTAGCCGGACTGGGTTCGGTTCGGCGCCCCTACGGAGAGGTTGTCGGACAAAGTCCTGTTCTGCCGCCCACTTCCGTTGCGGAAGGAAGGGCGGTTAAGTTCCGCATTGCGGCGTTTAATATCCATAGCGGGCGCGGAGTGGAAGGGAAGCTGGATCTTTCGCGCACCGGCGCAGAAATTACAGGGGTGGATCTTGCTGGGCTCAATGAGGTGCGCGGCCCCTGGCCTCTCGGGGGGGGCGATCAAGCGGCGCAGCTGGGCGGACAGTTGGGAATGGCTGCCGTTTTTGGCCCGAGCGAGCGACGCTGGTTTGTCACGAGCTTCGGCAACGGACTGCTGAGTCGCTTTGCGGTTTTGGCTTGGCGAAGCCGGCCGATGCGTGCGGGCCGACCGGGCACCTACCGCGCGGTGATCCTTGCTCGGGTGAAGATTGGCCAACAGGCGATAGAGATCATCGTGGCCCACCCGGAGCGGGGCGAGCTGCGAGATGCGCAGTTGCGGGAGCTTAGGGATCTCTTCGGCAGCGCCACGGGGCCAGCCATTCTCATGGGCGACTTGAACGCTGAGGATTCTCATCCTGAGTTGCAGCAAATCGGGAACCTCCCAGGCGTAGTGAACGCGCTCCTCTCTGGTCCGGGCGCTTCATCGAAGCTGATCGATCACATTTATGTCAAGGGGCTTCGCGTCCGCGGCGCCGGAGCGACCTCGACTCAGGCCTCGGACCACCCGATAGTCTGGGCTGACCTCGAAGGTCCGGCTGCGGCCCGCGCCGACTTTTCACCGAGCGCGGCTCCTGGTCAGCGAGCATCTTTCTGACTATGCCTTTCAGTGGTATAAAAGAGGCTATCTTGGGTCCGCAGCTGGCTGTGCACCAGCAAGATTACCCAGCAGCGGTAGGAGCCGGGATAATCACCATGCTTGAATGGTTTCTACAAACTCTGGAAACTTACGACAGGAACACATTTTCTTTCGTTCAAACCACTCTCAGAAATCCGCTATGCGATTTTCTTATGCCCCTGGTGAGCGATAAATGGAACTGGGTTATCCCGGTTATGGGCGTCTGCCTGTATTCCTTGGCCAAGGACAAAAGACGCAGCGGGTGGCTCTTGCTATGGAGTGTCCTTCTGGTTCTTTTAGTGGATGCCGTTGCTACTTCATTGAAAGGAGAGTTCCTGAGGCTGAGGCCTCAACAAACCTTGTCCGAGATGGACATGCTCATAGCACGGCCCGCTTCGTCATCCTTTCCTTCCAATCATGCCGCCAACTCTTTTGCTTTGGCGACGCTGCTGACGTTCTACTATCCAAAGATGGCGGGAGTTTTTTTCGCTGCCGCTGCCGTGGTCGGGTTTTCGCGAATCTATATAGGGGATCACTATCCTCTGGACGTCCTTGCCGGCGCCCTCTTGGGGGCCGCGTTTGCCGTGGCCTTCGCAGTGATAATCCAGGCTCTTCCCTCACGCTGGCGGGAGCCGCTTCGTAAGTCTAGAACCAAGTCTGTCTCCCGCTGAGGACTCTGGCTGGCAGGATGGATCTAATCACCGTCCGAGATTTCGAGAGCACTGAAGATCCATTGGCTTCCCGCATCTCTGAGGACCAGGTTCGCTGGTATTCCGAGCGGCTTGAAGAAGGAAACATTCTTTTTTTCCCGAAGAGTCCGTTTGAGTTGGCTCGCGAGGAGGTCGAGTTTCTGCTCAGCCAGCGGCAGATCGGCGCGGGCTACCACAAGAATATCGCCTATCGCCCGACCCAAGATCGGCTCAGCGGTTTTGTTAAGCGAGGCGCGGACGAGGAGGGGACGCTGCGAGCCATCATGAAAGGCTATTCGCGCCGGGTGACGGGGTTCTTGTCAGCGTTGTTGCCCCATTACGCTGCTAGCTGGCGGGTCGATCTGGCAAGTTATAGACCTCTCGAAGAAAAAGGAAGGGACCTCCGACTGCGCGCGCGCAACGACCTGCTCCATATCGACGCGTTCCCCACTCGTCCCACCAATGGAGATCGCATCCTTCGCGTCTTCACTAACATCAATCCGACCGAACCCCGGGTTTGGATCACGTCGGAAAACTTCGAAGCCCTGGCGCAGCGGTTCGCTCGGGACGCCGGGCTGCCGGTTTCGCAGGGAGGAGCTCGTCTGCCGTGGGCGCGGCTGGGTCGCTCGCTCGCCAGAGTCGCGCGGTCGGTGGGCTTACCTCTGATTGAGCGATCCCTTTACGATCGGCGCATGCTTCGTTTCCACCACTACCTGAAGCACAACCGCCAGTTTCAGGAAAGCTGCCCCAAGCGTCAATGGGACTTTCCCTCAAACTCCACCTGGATTCTATTCACCGATATGGTCAGTCACGCAGTCCTGTCCGGGCAATTCGCGCTGGAGCAAACCTTTATTATTTCCCGAGACTCCTTGGTCCTACCTGAGAAGGCGCCGGTTAAGATTTTGGAAAACCTCTTCGGCACCTTGAGTTAAACCTTCGCCCATGGGAAATGAACGGCGGTTGTGGCGCTATAGGGATCTTACCTTCTTTGTGGTATTTAGCCTCACCCTTTTTCACCTGTGGTACATCCGTACCGGCTTCTTGGATCTGGCTCCTGACGAGGCCCACTACTGGGAGTGGTCTCGGCGTTTGGACTGGAGCTATTACAGCAAAGGGCCGATGGTCGCCTATCTGATCGCCGCTTCCACGCTCGTGTGTGGCAACGCAGAATTCTGCGTGCGGCTTCCTGTGGTGCTCCTGGCGCTGGGAACCGCGACCCTCGTGTTTCTCTTGACGCGACGGCTTTTCGCGAGCGAGCGAGCCGGGTTCTTGGCTGTGCTGGTCTGCAGCGCCATTCCACTATATTCGGCGGGCTCCATTCTAATGACCATCGACGCCCCTTTGGCTTTCTTCTGGGCGCTGGCACTTTTCAGCGTGCAAGCATCGATTTCAGCTGATGATGTGCGGTCGCAAGAAGCGCGCAAGAGATGGGGATCGTGGCTTCTTTGCGGTTGCGCGTTAGGCCTGGGTTTGCAGAGCAAATATACGATGCTACTTTTCCTTCCCTGTCTGAGTGGGTACCTGCTGTTTTCGCCTCAAGCCCGCCCATGGCTCAGGAAGAAAGAACCCTACCTCGCATTGCTTCTTGGATTCTTGTTGTTTACTCCGGTTATTATCTGGAATGCGCGGCACGACTGGGTCTCCCTTTGGCATGTGATGGGTCAGGCCGGATTGGTGGGACAAGAGGTCCATGTTCCGATAAGGACTTTCTTTGACTTTCTTGGCTCTCAAATCGGCGTTGTCTCTCCTCTTCTCTTTCTCTCACTCGTTGGAGCGATGGTTCACTGCGGGAAGCTTGGGCTCAGGCGCCGGAACGATGCCCATCTCTTCCTCTTCTTTTTTTCTTTTCCTTTTCTGGCATTCTTCCTTCTCTGGAGCCTCTATCAAAAAGTCCAGGCCAACTGGGCTGCTCCTGCCTATCTGGCGGCTGCTGTGGCGTTAGCGGGGTGGTGGGATGAGCTTTTAAACAGGGCCGGAAGTGCTGGGAAGAAATGCTTGTTGGCTGGCGTCTTCGGCATCGTGCTACTGCCCGGATTTTTGCTTGCTGCCGTCGGTCACTTTCCGGATGCGCTCAAATGGGCCGGTATAGATCTTCCACCCCGAGTCGATCCGACGAAAAAACTCCGGGGGTGGAAGGAACTGGGCATGGCGGTGTATGGGATCATGGAGAAGACGGAAAACAGAAGTAGGTTTCTTGTGAGCGATAGTTACCAGGTGTCAAGTGAGATCGCTTTCTATGTTCCCGGGCAGCCGAGGGTGTACAACATCAACCTGGGAAGGCGGATGAACCAATACGATATCTGGGGAGGTCTGGATATCCTTCGTGGGAGAAATTTGTTATTCGTGACATCGGGTGATGGAGAATCGCATCCATCCATGCGTGAGGCGTGTCACAAGCTGGAAAGGATCGAAGTTGTAAAGACTTTCCATCGCGGATACCCCACGCAGGTTTTTTCGATGTTCGCTTGCGAACAGTATAAGGGGTTGATCTCAACCCAGGAAAAGAGAACTTATTGAGACCCCATTCCCGTATGCAGCAGTTACTGAGTCGTCTGAGCAGCCGGAGAAGACTGTTCTTTGTTGCCTTGGTTGTGGTTATCGGGCTCGGCACCTTGGCGGTGGACCATCACCGTCGCTGGGAAATCTGGCTGCAAATCACCGGCGTGCCGAAGATGGACAACATCCCTGTGAATAGTGCCGGCTACAGCATCGAACTGCTACCGTTTTACTTTCGCTCAAGCTTCGCCCGGGGTCATGAGGTATATTTTGCGGACGGCGAGGGGCGGGTGTACAAGGCAGACGATAGAAACTCGCCATCGGCTATCGTCCAACTCGGAAACTCGCAAATCCCACCGCGGATGCTGTTTGTGAGCTCGCGGGGGGCAATCTTTATCTCCGGCAATAATCTGCCCATGGTGCGCTCCGTTGACGGAGGGAGAACATGGGAAAAAAGCCACGACTGGTCGTTTTGGCGTATGACAGAGGACGAGGCGAGTCACACTCTATACGCCGGCAACTACTCGCCCCAGAAACACCCGGTTTACATGGCCAAGGTCTTTAAGAGCACCGACGAGGGTAAGACGTGGCTGACTGTGTTTGCGAATGATCAGCTCGATCACATCCACTCGATTCTATGGGATGCCAAGTACAATCGCCTATATATGTCCGCAGGCGATAGTCGCAGACGCGGTCAAGCTTATAGCCAAGATAGTGGAGTCACCTGGCACTGGATCAACTCCGGTGGAAAACAAGGACATACTGACTTGGCGATCAGTGACCATTATGTGCTTTGGGGTTCAGATGATAACCTCGGACGGGTGATTCGGGCGCCACGAAGTCCCGTGCAAGATGGCAAGACAATCGTCTGGGAGCCCTATCATCATGTCTGGTGGCTCGTGGCTGAAAATCGACAGATCTACGCCGGTACATTAACCGGTGAGGGTAAAAAAAAATACACTGGCGCCTTCCTATTGGCGTCAGCTGATGAGGGTAAGACGTGGCAAAAGCTCCTAGAAGATACCGACGGTGGAGTTGCCCTTAGTGTTTTCAATGCGGAGTCCCGCCGCCTCAGCACCGATGGGTGGTTGTACTGCGTCACGGATAGTGGCAAGGCCTACCGAATTCGCCATATGCCCAAAGTCGCAGGTGCAGCTCTCCCTAACTAGAATATGTCATTATTAGTGAAGTTGAGAGGGGTTTACCGCCACGTAGGCGGTAAGGTAGCCGTGCCGCCTCACCGAAGGAATCCGCCGGCAAGGCAAGCCGAAGGCGCGCACCAGCCAGCCCGTTGCTATTCCTTGCGTTAGAGAATGAATGAGAGGTCTCGACTGAAGTATTTGATGCGGGGAGCTGTCCGTCTATTATTAGTCCTGGCTCTTTGGGTTCCGGTGGGAATCCTGGGAGCGGCCCATCTTTGGGGATGGCTGTTGAGCGCTTACAGTCGAGGACTGCCCATCTTGGCCAATACCGCGCTCAATGTTTCGCGCATTTCCGTACCTACTCAGAAAGCCGGAGAACCCGCACCCAACTGGAAGTTCGCCGTATTGGGAGACCTGGGAAAGCGCTACGAAATCTTCTCTCATTTTCTGTCTCAAATGAAGCAAGACGATATAAAATTTGTCATCATCTGTGGCGATCTGGCCTACCGAATAACTCCTGAGCAGTACGAATATCTCCATCTGAAGATCGCGCAGTCCGGGTTTGATCGTCCGATCTTTGCGGCCATCGGCCACCACGATGTGACCAGCAAGGACGACTACCGTCTCTTCCGTCGTTACCTGGGTGGCCTCAACACGCGTCGGGACTCTCAAGGCATAAGAAATCTTTCCTATGGGGACCCATACACCGAGCGGTTCGCTTTCGTTGTCCCAGAGCATCCTCCCTTCCAAGCGCTTTTCATTATCTTCGACCACGTCTTTAGACCTCCGGACAAAGAGCAGCTTTTGTGGATCGAAGGGCTGGTGAAAAATTATCGCTCCCAGGTCAGACATGTCTTTCTCTTCAGCCACGTGCCGATAGTTAAAGCTCCGAAGGAAATCCAGAAGGTGCCTTCTAAAGAATGGTTAATGCCGTATGAGCGATTGGAAGAGCAGAGTCCTGACCGAAAAACGGCGACGCTCGTCTACGAGCTAATCAAAATTGATCCTGGGACAAATCAGACTCCTTTGATTCCACTTACCAAAAGTATCGATCCCCAAACCAAAGGGCCAGCTTTTTTGCACCCTCTCCTTCTCAAGGGGTATGATCCGTTCTACGAACTATTGGATAGATACAAGGTCACAGCTATCTTCTCGGGCGATCTCCACGGGTACGCGCGGTACCAAATTGGCTCGACGCTTCATTTTGTATCAGGTGGGGGGGGAGCCAGTCTGCAATACCCCGAGGCCCTGCACCATTACCTGCAAGTCGAGGTTAGGAGTGATGGGATCAACGTGCGCCCCGTGGTTGTAACTGATGAAACTGGCTTCATGGCCAAACTCGAACAAGTTATGATCGCTGAGATCTTTCTCCCTCTCGTTCACCGGCCATGGCTCTATATCCTTTTGATTGTTTGGGTGGGGGGATGTGTCGTTCTGCTTCGTTTCAATCGCAGAGGGGTCCGTTCGTAAAAGTTCCTGACGATGCGGCACGGATGGCTCTACGGCTTTCCTTCCGGCGGTTTATTGGAAAAGAGGACATAGCCGCCTTGCCTTTCGACAACGTAAAGCGGGATATCCTGAGGCAGTTTCCGCGCTAATTGGGCCTGAGTAATGATGGTTTGACGTTGAGGTTGAGTCAAATACTTTCTTAGCTCCGGGAAATCCGTTGCGCTCAGGATGATGGCCGGGCGCTTTGCATAGAACAAAAGACTCGGGTTGTTCAATCCAAAAACAATGAGCGGCGACGTGGGTTCCATCTCGCGGCTTGCAGACTGGGCGAGAGTACGGAGAGGCCCCTGCAAATAGGTTCCCACTTGAGGCAGCAGGCCTTCGAAAAGAACCAAGGAGAAAAAAACCGCCCCAGCGATGATAAGTCCGAAGCTTTCCGCCAGCTTTTGCCTTCTCAGTAAAACAAAGCAGCCGGCGGTAACGAGGCCGGTGGTTGCCGCCAGCAGAAACGGGATGGCTCCCAAATTCCAAGGCACCGCGAAGCCGGGGACAGCGGAAAAACTTGTCTGGATGGTATGCATTCGGTAGGGAAGGATAGCTAGAGAGAGAGTCAGAATCAGTCCCAAGACCGCTGCACAGACGGCGGAAAAACGGACGCTCTTTTCTTCCTCTTGGCCCGAAAGAGCGCGGTCCCACCACCAGCCGACGAGCAGGCTCAACGCCGGAAATAAAGGCGCCACGTAGTTGGGAAGCTTCGTACGCGCCAAAGAGAAAAAGAAAAAAATCACAAAAATCCACAGCAGCAGAAACAATGGCAAATTCTTATCCGGGCTATCGCGGCGGCTCTCCATTTTGTACTTCCAGGCGGATCGGAGCGAGGCCGGGAGGAATGCGGTCCAAGGCAGAAAGCCGAGCGCTGTGACCGGTAGATAATAGTACCAAGGGCCTCCGTGGCCAGAATTGGCGGATAAGTATCGCATCACGTTATGCTCAAAAAGAAAAACCCGAAGGAAGTTGTCTTCGGTCCTCAACGAGGCGGCAATGAACCAGGGCAATGTCAAGGCGCAAAAGAGCGCTGTGCCCGCCCCGAGTCTCAGTTGGCGCTTTCCCTCGCGGATGCGGCCCGAGAACCACAGAAAGAGCGAGATCACAGAAACGGGGAAAAGAAATCCGATAGGGCCTTTGGTCAAAACGGCCGCCGCCGCCGCGCTCCATGCCGCCAGGGCCCACATCGTCTGCCGGGACGATGCCGTTTCTTGGGTGGCGAGAAAAAAGCCAAAGAGGGAGGCGGTGATGAAGAACGTAAGAACCATGTCTGTGATGGCTAAGTGGGTCAAAACCAGCATTTCCATGCTGGTGGCTAGGATCAACGCAGAGAAGAGCGCGGTTCGCAGGGTGGCTACGGCTCTGGCAAAGAGGAACGTCAGTATGACGATCCCACATCCCGCCAAGGCTGACCAGAATCGTGCTGCAAACTCGGTTTTTCCTAAGAGTGCGAATGCGGAACTCATGAACCAATAAATCAGTATCGGTTTATCGTAGCGATGAGAATAGTTATAGATTGGAGTGATGAGATTCCCGCTCTCCATCATCTCGCGGGTGGTCTCGGCAAACACGGACTCATCCACATCAAAGAGTGGAACGGTTCCGATGTTATAAAAGAACAGAAGGACAGCGACTGTCAGAGCTCCACTTGCGGCCAGGAGTCCTCTGTTTTGATTTTCGATTCGCTCCGTGAAGGAGAGAACTCGCGGCGCATAAGAGACCAAAAGGCTTCCGGCCCAGACGCCAAACAGCGCGCCGCCCACGACGTCTGAAAAGAAATGAGCGCTCAAATAGGTCCGCGAGGAGGAAATGACGCACGCAGTCAGATAGAAAAAAACCGATCCTCCGGGATAAGCGCGCGTAAGGACGACGGCCAGCGCAAAAGTGGAGGCAGCGTGGCCGGAAGGAAAGGAGTCATATCCGCTAACACCTGCTGAGAGCGAAGGACCGACGAAGGTGAGGCCATATTCTATCAAGCGGGGTCGTGCCCGGCCGACAAGATATTTAACGATTTGAGTTAAGAGGCCTGAGACGATCAGCGAGTAGAGAGACAGCTCCCCCGTCTCTAACCACTTCCTCTTCCTGAGAATGAGTCCAAGAACTAAGAAGAGTGCGCAGAACAGTGTCAGTGTATAACCTCTCCCGTAGTGACTGGCTCCCTCCATGAGTGTGTTTGCCCAGGCACTGTGATGAGATAAAAAAAAGGACCGAACCGGGTCGTCAAGCCAAAAGCCCGATAGGAGGAAAAGCAGGCCTCCGCCCCACGAAATCCAATGGTGTTTGGGGATTCTCATTGCATCGTTTTCATTATCCTGAAGCAAAGGAGATGTCTATCTCGTGCTAGCATGAAAGCCTGCTAAGCCGGCGAGAAGGTTCTTCTTCCCATGCTGATAGGGTTCTGGTACCTTACGCGGGTCGGTTTCCGGAATGTTTTGACTCTCCGCCCTCGTGATCTTTGTTGCCCTTTCTGCTATCCGGCTGTGTTCGCGTCGAAATAGTGAGCTTACTCTATGAGCTTTATCATAGAAACTTGACCGCGGTGCTCAATATGCCTCCTCAAGAGCATCGCCAAGTTCAACAGCAGACGTCGGCATACTGGTGGGCACGTGCTCATCCTTATACCATTCTTGGCGTTATCGTGCTCATTGGATTGGCTTTCCCTTTTCTCCTGAGACAGCATTCAGAGTGGGAAAATGTTTACCTGCAGGCAGCCTCCAACCTGTTGGCGGGTAAGGACATCTATGCCGTGGGGAGTGGTTATCTTTATCCGCCCTTTGGGGCCTGGTTAGCCATCCCTTTCACCTTTCTGCCGCAACCCGTATCCCGTATGGTCTGGTTCCTGATCAATATGACATGTTTGTTCTTCATGTGCCGCTGGGCATGGCTTTTGTCCGGAGGGAAGTCCCTCGAGGGTGCCACCGCGAGAGACAAAAAAGAACATTTCATTTTTTTCTTAGGGTTGGCCTCTGGGATTCGCTACGCCTTCAATGCCCTCTCGCACCAACAAACCGACGTTGTGATCGGCGCACTGCTCATGGGTGGTTGTCTGGTACTTCAGCGAAAGGGCTCTTTGCGCGCCGGTACTTGCTTCGGTCTTGCCGCAGCCTTCAAGGCTACCCCGTTGCTCTGGTCCCCGTATTTGCTCTGGCGTGGTTGGTGGGGCGCGGCCCTCGGGCTGGTGTGCGTGGCCTTGGGCGCGAACCTGCTTCCCAACTTGGTGAGCGCGCCAGGGCATGGAGGGCTCTGGTTGACAGAATGGGTTTCGCGCTACTTGCTGCCGATGAGCGCGTCAAACCATTACCCTGGCATATGGGGGAGCGCGGCCATCTTCAACCAGTCGTTGGCCGGCGCTGGTTACCGCTGGTTTGTCATCGATTGGAGATGGACAGAGACTGGCTTGGAGGTCATCGAAAAATCCAACGCCTTGAGCCCGACAACGCTCAAATGGTTGGTTTACGGTAGCGAGGCCCTCCTTCTATTGGGAGCATCATTATTACTCAGACGGCATGGATCGGATAAATCGGAAGCTCAGGAATGGATTGCGCCCGTGCGCGATAGCTTGGAATACAGCGTGATCTTGTTGCTGATGCTGCTTCTCTCTCCGATGTCCGGCAAGGCGCACTTCGGGACCATGATCCTGCCAGGTTTCTGCTTGGCGCGCCTCGCCGTACGCACGAAAGATGCCACGCTTTGGGCTCTGCTTTTGATATCTATTCTAACCGGGATCCTCTCCAACGAGTTCTTGTGGGGAGAAAGGGTCTCATCTTTGGCCCTTTGGTATGGGAGCGTTACTTGGAGCGCGTTCTTTTTGATGCTAGGATGTGGCTACGGATTGGCCAAAAGGTCGAAAGATGACGTGAGAGTCTGATCTGCTTACTCCTCCATGGAATCTTTTCGAATGCAGCAAAGGTTTTCATTTATTTCCTACTGTGAAAAGGAGGACGCTGTCGGACTGCGCGCGGCCGATTGGCGTGATGCCGAAAGAAAACGGGGGGGGTCGCATGTCCGCCGTTGTGATCATTCCCACGTATAATGAGAGGGACAATCTCGCTGAACTGACAAAGCGCTTGATGAACATCGGGGTGCCGCTAGACATATTGTTCGTCGACGATGGCTCACCTGATGGGACGGGCGACTTGGCCGAAGATCTGGCGATTAGGTTTCCCAACGTCTCAGTCATTCACCGCGGGAGAAAGCTCGGTTACGCATGCGCCGTCGTCGAAGGGTTTCGTGCGGCTCTGAAAAGAGAGTATTCCCGGATTCTGCAGATGGATGCGGATCTCTCCCATGATCCGGCCTCGATTCCCAAGCTGCTCGAGGCCGCAAGAGACTGCGATCTGGTGCTGGGTTCACGCTACATCGGCGGAGTCAGGGTTGTCGATTGGGAGATCAGCCGCGTCCTGCTTAGCTACTTCGCCAACCGATATGCCAAAACCGTCACCGGCCTTCCCCTGCACGACATCACAACCGGGTTTCGCTGCTACCGACGGGAGGTTTTGCAGTCAGTGGACTTCTCCAAAGTGAAGGCAAGCGGCTATGGCTTCCTGATCGAAATGGCTTACCGGATTTGGAGATCTGGAGGTCGTCTCGCGGAAGTGCCGATTACGTATTATGGCCGGCAGCACGGCAAATCGAAACTTTCAAAACAGATGGTGTTCGAGTCGGCCGTTCTCGTTTGGCGCCTTCGCATCTTAGAAATGCTCAAGCGTCAATGAGTTGCCGTCGCCCCGATTTGATACGCGAGGTCATTGCAGCGATCCTGTTCAGGATGCCTTTACTCGATGAGCCGGTATCTCCTCTTCATTTCCGGTTGCTCACCAGGACATAATGCCACTTGCGGTGGGTATACTCGGCTAGCCTGTTGAGCGACAAGCCATTTCGGTGCTCGAGCTTCTCATAAAGATCTCTGGTCAAGAGAGCGAAGATTTTTTGCTCCGAGCTGAAAGCCATGCGGGCCTCTTCCGGGCTGCCGACATATCGGACCGGTTCCGGCCGATCGAGGTAATATAACAACTCAACAGTGCCCTGCGTAGGCGAAATGACCAGCGGGGAATCGCCCACGATTAAACGGAGTTGCTGGCCAATCATTTTTACAGTGTTGTACTGTCCGCGGGCTGGGTCGAAGAACTGAACGACTCCGAAGGTCATTACTACGGCAACGGCCACGACACTTAGAAAGATCATCCTTGTTTGCTGTCTCCAGGCGGCATAAATCATGGCGCATGAGCCCATGAGGAGAAACAGAACGTAAAGCTGCGGCAAAAAACGAGGAAACGTGGGGAATCGCATTTGAATGAGTTCCGGCCCGATGAATAGCCCCAAGATGATTCCCAGGCCTAGAAGGATCAAGGTCGTTCGAAGCAGCCGATTTTCCGCCGGCGGGAGATTGCCGCATCCCAAAATAAGAAAGCGATCCCAGTATCTCGCGATCATCAAAGCGAAAGGCGGGATAAGATAAACAATAAAATCTTCCTCCTTGTAGGAAGGTATGTTTAAGAACAAGAAAAAGCTGACGAACCAAAGAGCCGTTAGCAATTCCTCCCCGTCAACCCTTAAGCCTCTTGAGGCCCAGACGTAGATCCCTAAGCAGGGAAGGAAGAAGCCCCAAGGAAAAAAGTCCGCGAAGATCATGTAGAAGTAAAATAGGAGAGGCTTTGAGTCTTCTGTAATCCTGTCAAGATTCTCGACCACAAAGAAGTAGCGATTAAATTCGGCGCCCAAAGCCCCATAGTAAATGCCAGTGATGCAGAGGAAGGTCGCGAAACAGAGCGCGAGAAGGGGAATTTCTCGGAACATTTTCGCCCTGCGAACGGTCATCAAATAGACGAGCGCCGCGAACCCGGGCAAAAGAATTCCGATGGGTCCTTTCTGCATCGTGGCAATGGCCATGGAAAGGAAGGAAAGCCAGAGGAAGCCGGCCCGGCGGTTCTCTCTTCGGTAGGCCAAGTAGAAGGCAAAGAATGCCAGGTTGATCCAAAAGCCAAGCTCGACATCCATTTTTCCTTTGCGCATGAGCCATACGGCAACAAATGTCGTGGTTGTCACCAGGCTTCCGGTAAGGCCGACGCCCCGGTGAAACAGGATCTTGCCGCAATAATACACCAGCACCATAGTGGCTATCCCGAAGGTCGCGGAGGGGAAGCGTACGGCGAACTCGCTTTCCCCCCAGAACAAGATGGAGAGGGCCATCAGCCAAAAGTGCAAAGGAGGTTTATAGAGAAACGGGCTTCCCTCGTATTGCAGTTGGACCCACTCATGGGTTCGAGCGATCCTTCTTCCAACCGCGGCGTATAGGGCTTCGTCGGTTTCGACCGGGCTCGACAGATGCCGGTAGCAAACAAATAGGCCCCAAATCAGCAAAAGGAGCAGGACGAACCCCTCTTTTTCAAGTAAAGTAGACAGACGAGCGATCCTGAAAAGCCCCGGTTGGGATTGCTCTTGTTCAGGTGAGGGATTCATGCGCCGCCTACTCTTTCTCCAATCAGAACTTGGCCGGTGCTTCTGAAGTTGGACATTGCACCTGAGTTAGGTTAATTAAGCTTGGATTCAAAAGAGATCTCATGAAAGTCAGAAAGATCTGTCTCACGATCGACGCTGAGTTTTGGGACTCGCCGCAGTTTTTCGGCTTGTCCGAAGAAAAAAATAGGGAGCACGGCAACAAGGGCTGTCAGGAAATACTCGACCTCTTCGGCCGCTGCGGGATCAAGAGCACCTTCTTCATAGCCACGGAGTTTGCTCAGCAACATCCCGCGACTGTTCATCGGATCATTGAAGCCGGACACGAGGTGGCCAGCCACTCATGCTCGCATGTTCGCTTCCATAGGCTCGACAGCCGACAGAGATCGTTTGAGATTGGCGAATCAAAACGATTCCTGCAAGAGCGGTTCGGCATTCGCATCAAAGGGTTTAGAGCGCCGGGCAATTTGATCCATAAGGACCATTTCATGATGCTGAGGGAAGCTGGATATCAGTATGATTCTTCCCTCCACCCGGCGCTGCTGCCGCACCGGCCCCTGGACCTATTCAAATCAAAAGCCCCTTTTCGAGTCGATGGCGTGGTCGAGATCCCGATTTCGACGTTGGCAGGCATTCCGGTCTCATGGGTTTTCATGCGCAACAGCGGGCTCTGGCTGGCGCGGCTTGCGGTGCACTACAACCGGTTGTTGGCCCGAGCAGCTGTTCTCTATTTTCACTCCTGGGATTTCGAACCCCTCCCTTCGGTCCAAGGGTTGCCGAGATATGTCACCCGCGCCACTGGGGAGGACTTTTTAGCCATGATAGCGAAATTTATCGTCGAGTTCCAAAGAAAAGGATTCCTTTTTTGTCGAATGCATGAGTTAGCCGATGAGTATCTCTATCATCATTCCGGTCTATAACGAAGAGGAATGCATCGAGCTCTGTGTTGAAGAGACTCAGAGAGCGTTTCAGGACACGGAATATGAAATCGTCATCGTCAATGACGGCAGCACCGATCGTTCTCACGACATCATCAGTCGCCTTGCGGCCCGGAACGGGTATATTCAGTACATTTTCTATCCTGAGAACAGAGGCTATTCCCACGCGATCCGGCAAGGGATTCAGCGAGCCAGCAAGGAATATACATCTTATCTGGATGCGGATCTGCAATACCTGCCGGACGAATTGCGAAAGATGTACGAGTTTGCGGTGCAGAACCAGTACGCGTTTCTCTTGGGCAAGCCGACTCGGAAGTACTACCGGTTGTTGCGGCGTCTCATGTCCTTTGTCTACAACCTCTTGGTCGCTAAGCTGTTGCATCTGCGCGTCGGAGACGCAAATTCGCTGAAGTTAATTGCGACTCAGACGCTCAAGGGGCTGGAGTTAAAGAGAGAATTCGGCGGCATTGAGCTCGAAATATTGTTGGGCCTGGAAGAGCGCAGCATCCCTATCACCTTTTTTCCCATCCGCGTTCAGGAAAGGTTTGCAGGCAAATCCAAAGCCGGTCTGACAATCATCTTTTCCACTCTGCGTCAGATAATAGATTTGCGCCGCTCACGGGACAAAAGCAGCCGCAAACAAAAGCCAATATAAAGTCGGCAGCTTTGGGCGAGATAAGAACAGGCGCACAAACTTTGAGCTCAGGACTCTTTGACGGTAGATGACTAGGTCTGCTGTGATCCAGCATTATCTCTCGAAGAATGGCGGATCTCCGTGATAAGAAAAAATATCATCAGCATAAGTGCTCCGAACGGGTGAAGTCCAAGGGCGTGTATGCGCGCGACACCGGGAAACCAGCCCGCCAGCGAAGCGGCAAGAAACAGGCCATAACTGCATAGGAATCCGGAGAGGATCCAGGTCGGATGTGGCCTCAGCCAACCATCTAACAATGACCACGCCAAGGATGGGGCCACCAAAATGTACGTGCTGGACTCGGTTGCTGGCCCGAGTAGAGTCATCCAGCCACAGCCGAGCGTCAGTAGCGACGTCAGCAGTCGGCGCTCTGGCCAACCCTTCACGGAGCCGAACAGACAAAATATCGCGGCCCCGATCCCCGCTAACAATTGTATCGCTAAGTAGATGGTAGGATTGGGAGTCAAAAGCCATGCACGAAGCAGCAATCGCAGATCACGATACCCAGCTTCCAAGGGCCAGTTTTCTCGACTGTCGGCAGACAAATGTTCTAGCCAGCTTGCGTATTGCCCAAGAACGTAATGCGCCTCTTGCAAAAAAAAAGGAATAATGATCCCTGCCAAGAGAGCCAGGACAAATCGTGTTCCAAGGCGCCGGGGATACACAGAGACCAACAGGAGGCCTATGGCGATTGGATAAATCTTCAACAAGGCGGCCAAGGTGGCGCATAGGCTCGCTAAGTTCCAGCGTTTGGTTGAGACTCCTGCCGTAGCAGCCAAGAGGAGACCGATCACGAGAGGATTGCTCTGGCCGTTATTCAAGCTGTTAATGGACAAAGGCATGACCAGCAGAAAAACGAGAGCTAAGTGCGTCCTTGTCGGCGGCGTCGGAAGAACTACCTTGGACGCCCAGGCTAACGCGGCGAGGTAAACGCCAGCATTGAGGAGTCGCCAGAGAATCCCGCCCAGCCTGTCGGGCAAGAGACTGAAGGGGATAAGCGATATTGCAACGAGTGGGCTATAGCGGTAATTTCCAGCTTTCCCGTATAGTTCTTCGCCGGCAATCCAATTTCGGGCGGCCTGGGCATAGGTCGGATATACTGTATGCACTGTCGGCCAGATCGCAACCCGAATGCAAATGCCGATGAGGATTACAATCCAAACGGCGAGGACGAATCTTTCCCAGCGGCAGAGGGCCTTGAAACAGCTCTTTTCTAATCGGAGTGGCATCACGGGCTAAAAATGGAAACTCGAAGGCTCCGAGCCCGACTAGACAGCCATAACGAGGAAAAAAAATCAACCTGGTGTTGCCAGGACACTTCCTCTTAAGGCAGCCGAATTTGATATCTGGTCTGCGATTCTCGGAGAGAGTAGCGACGTGCAACTGGCAGCGCTCATCAAAAGTTTCGATGATCCTGTTTACCGCTATCGCATCCAGGCCTTCGAGCCTGAGTTGCGTCGACGGGGATGGGAGATCTCTTTGCATTGTCTGCCGAGAAAATGGCCGATGAGGCTTCCTCTGTATCCTAAACTGCGGGCGGCCGATGGGGTGCTTCTACAGCGGCGGTTATTGGGCTGGGGGGAGCTCTTCGCGCTGCGTCGCTCCGCAAGGTGGTTGGTCTATGACTTCGACGACGCAGTCTTGTATCGCAGTTCCAACTCACTCAAGGGTCCCCACAGTTTCAAAAGAGGAAAACGATTCGGAGCTATAGTGCGGGCAGCTGACGCAGTCATCGCCGGGAACGGTTTTTTGGCAGATCTGGCCTGCCGCTACACCGACCCTAAAAAGGTGCGCCTGATCCCCACGTGTGTAGATCCAATGGCCTATCAGCCGGCAAAGCATCAACAGGATCAGCATTCCCTTCGAATCGTGTGGATCGGATCGTTCAGTACCGTCCGTTCTCTCCACGGAATCTCAGAACAGCTGAAAGCGGTCTCTCGTGCAGTGCCAGAGTCGCGATTAAAACTTATCTGTGATGTCTTCCCTGAGGGATTGCCGATTACGGTGGACCGATGTCCATGGTCGTCCGAGCACGAAGCCGAGGAATTAGCTTCAGCCGACATCGGCATCAGTTTTATGCCCGATGGTGTATGGAGCCAGGGGAAATGTGGTCTCAAGGTCCTTCAATACATGGCGGCGGGTTTGCCGGTGGTCGCCAACCCCGTGGGAGTCCACCGCGAGATGGTCGTGCATGGAAAAAACGGTTTTCTGGTTCAGACCCCGGAGGAATGGGCGGAGGCGGTCCGGAGTCTGGCCCGCGATCCCGAACTTCGGCGGGCCATGGGCAACGCCGGTCGTAAGGCGGTCTTTGAAGGCTACAGTCCGGGGCGTTGGGCCGATCTGTTTACGAACGTCGTCTTGGGCGGAGAGAAAATCTAGGAGTCGAGTTGCGGTCTTGGAGGTTTGCCGGACGTGAGCGATGGTATCGATCTTACGGCGTGCATTGTCAATTGGAATGGCCGAGAGCTGCTGCGAGACCTGCTCCGATCTCTTGGAGCGGCGCGTGACAGACTTGCCGTTGAGACGATAGTCGTGGACAACGCTTCCACGGACGGTTCCGCCGATATGGTGGAGCGGGAATTCCCTCGTGTGACTGTGATTCGCAACGAGCGCAATCTGGGTTTCGCCAAAGCGAATAACCTCGCCGCCGCCCTGGCGCGCGGGAGACTTTTGCTCTTTCTCAACAACGATGTCCTGGTCCCGCCGGGGGCGCTCGGCAGGCTGGTGCGTTTTATCGATGAAGACCTTTCGATAGCCGCCGTGGGTCCTTGCCTGGTCGGTCGCGACGGTCGCGCGCAACACACCGGCCGACAGATTCCGCGCCTGCGCGCGTTCTTTCATCGCATTTTTTTTCTGCGTTGGACGGGCCTTTTTCGCGCTGCCTATCGCAGCTATCGCCGCGATGGCTTTGATCCTGACCGAAGCGGCCCGGTGGATCATCTGTCCGCGGCGGCTCTGTTGGTGCGGCGCCAACCGTTTGTAAGTTGTGGCCGGTGGGACGAAGGCTTTGAATTCGGCCTTGAGGATCTCGACCTCTCGGTTCGTCTCGGACGGCATGGAAAAATCTATTATTTGGCGGATGTCAAAATATCCCATTGGGGAGGGGTGAGCTCCAAAGCCAACCGCGAGTACGTTTATCGTGGCTACGAGTGCGGTTATGCCCGCTATTTGAGAAAACATCACGGCGCCATGGCGGCGTTGGTGTATAAAACCCTCGTCACTGCCGATATGCCGGTTCGCCTCCTGCTGCTGGCGGGGGAGTGCGTCGCATGCGCGCTGCTCGGGAAAGGCGGGCGGGCGAGGCGGCTCTCCCAACAGCTCGCTGCAGCCAGCGGTTTTCTTGCTAAAGGCATGCGGTGTTTTTGGAGTTGTTGAGGCAAGGAAGTCGGCTGGAGAAGCCGTCATCCGCCCCATAGAGCAGCCATGAGAGATCCCCAGGAATATATCCACTCTGTCATTGATGGGATTTCTTGGTCGATAGTAGAAGGCTGCGAGGAGGAACTCCTATCCGCTTTACGTCCCGGTTGGAGCCAAGGAAAACTCATTCGTGCCACACCTCACCGCCGTGTTTTTCGCGTGGCAGGGAAGCAACGTTCTTTTCTGCTGAAGCATTTCGTTCCTTCAGGGATCTGGGGAGTCCTGAAGGCGGTTCTCCGGGGTTCTCCCGCGGTCAGGGAATGGAAAGCCCTCCGGGAAGCTCAGCGTCGCGGTCTTCCTGTGCCGGCGCCGGTGGCGTTGGGGAAGGGAGCGAAGATCTGGAATCGCGAGAGCCTGCTAGTGACCGAGTTCATAGAAGGGAGCATTCCTCTGAGTGACTTTCTCTTTGGAGTGGATCGGCAGGCTGGATCAGCCAGGCGGCGGGCCGTTCAAGAAGTAGCAAGGCTCATCCGCCGCGCCCACGATGCGGGGTTTTACCAACCCGATCTTCATACGGAAAATATTCTGGTCAAGCCGAGTCCGCAAACGTTGAAGCTCTTTCTGATAGATCTTCAACGCGTTACCTTCAGCCCCTCTCTCTCTTTGCACATGCGCTGGGGAAATCTTTCCGTCCTCAACGGCGGATGCGCAGAGGCGCGTCCTGCCGATAGGGCCAGCTTTCTCAAAACTTATCTTTCCGGCCCGCCCCCGCTCATTACTGACTTTCGAAAAGTGGCGGGCCGATTGGAGAGGGCAGGACAAAGGCATCGCCGGCGTCTATGGCGGTCGAGGGAGAAGAGATGCTTGGCCGAGAACCGCGAGTTTCTAAAGGTCCGGGCGGGAGAACTCTCCGGTTTTGCACGAAGGGACAGTTGGTCTTCCGATTTGCAAAATCTGCTTGCGGGACTTCGCGGGCATCTCAAGAGTCCGGGGATTCGCTATTTCAGAGAGTCCCCGATCACGGCCGTTGGAGTGTTCGAGCTTGGTGGCGATACATTCCATATAGAAGAGCGCCGCTCCCGCGGGCTCGGGCATGCAATCAAAAACCTGATCCGTCCGTTTCGGACCCGGAGGGAGTGGGTCGTGGCCAATAGAAAGCGCATGCGTGGAATTTCAGTTCCTCTCCCAGTCGCCTATCTGGAGCGGCGCCGTTTTGGTGTCCCCTTAGAAAGCTATTTGATTGCCAAAGTTGTTTCAGGGGCAAGGATTTCATAGAGGTTTGACAGAACTCATTTGCGCAGATGGCTCTCGGGGCGACCGGCCCAACTTAAGTTTTGAGGGTTTTGCTGATATTATGAATTGCTTTTTCCATATAGAAGTCCTATAGAAATCATCAAGCCTTTTCCGTCGGGGCGAGGACTCAACAGAAAAAAGTTATGTCACGGGTCGGATTGATTGCCGGATCGGGATCTTTCCCGCTTCTTTTCGCAGATGAGGCGCGACAAATGGGATACTCCGTGGTCGCCGTGGCTCATACGGGAGAGACCCTTCCGACTCTCGCGGAAAAGGTGGATGAGATTTTTTGGATACGGGTGGGTCAGCTGGGTCGAATGATCCGGATTTTGCAAGAGGAGATGATTATCCGCGCAGTCATGGTAGGCGGGATCAAAAAGGCGTGTTTTTTTTCTAATTTTCGCCCCGATCTTCGTTCGATCAAGATCTTGCAACGGGTGAGAGAGCGCAAGGACGATTCCGTGTTGCGGGCGGTGGCGGATGAGCTGGAAAAGGAGGGAATCACTATTGATGGGGCCACAAGATATGTTCCTTCCCTGGTCGCCGGCAACGGAGCCTTGACCCGGCGCCAGCCTAGCCGGCGCGAATGGGACGATTTGAAGTCTGGGTTTAGAGTCGGGCGAGAGATCGGACGGACCGATGTCGGTCAGTGCATTGTCGTCAAAAGGGGAACAGTTCTGGCAGTCGAATCCATGGAAGGCACAGACGAGACCATCAGGCGGGGTGGACGGTTCGCGCCCGGAGCTGTGGTGGTGAAGGTCAGCAAGTCTCACCAAGATCTTCGCTTTGATCTGCCTACAGTTGGCCCAGGGACGATTAGGGCGATGAAGGAGGTCGGAGCCGCTTGTCTCGGAGTCGAAGCGGGCAGGACCGTGATCCTGGAACGGTCCACTATGGTTGGGGAAGCTGATAATGCTGGGGTCGCCTGTGTAGGTTTAGCAGGAGGGGATTGAGCGTTCCGGCTCGGTTTCTTGCCTGAGCTAACCGATGTTGTTCGTCTATAATCTCCTGGTCTTTTTTTCGATTCCCCTGATTTTTGCTTATCTGGTCATTTTCCTGCTCTGCCGCAAGGATTTTCGCGCAGATTTTTGGGAGAGGTTGGGAAAGATACAGGGTGTCGGCGGCTCGAATTCGTCCGGCCCGCTCAAATTGACAGGGTCGGCCACCGGACAAGAGCCTAGGGCGCCCTGTTTTTGGGTCCACGCCGTCTCCGTTGGGGAGGTGATGGCCGCTCTACCGCTGGTGAAAGGGCTGCGCTCGCGCTTTCCCGAATGCCGCATCGTATTTTCCGTATACACGCCGACAGGGCGCGACACTGTGAAGAACAAGTGTCCCGAGGCAGACCGAGTCTTCTATTTCCCATTGGATGTCTCCCCCGTGATTCAAAGGGTCGTCGCCAAGATTGATCCGACGCTTTTCCTGCTCGTCGAGACGGATATTTGGCCTATTTTCTTGCATACGCTCGCGCGCCGGGGCACGCCGTCTCTAGTGGTCAATGGCCGGATCTCTCCCCGGCGTCTCCTGCTTTCGCCCTTTTACCGGCGGGTCCTCGGCCAAGTGACCTTCTTTTGTATGCAGACCGATGCCGATGCGGAACGGCTCCTTTCGCTTGGGATTGAGCCACGGAAAATCACAGTAACGGGAAATATGAAATTTGCCCAGGCGCTCGCCAGGGAAAGAGAGCCAGCGCGGCTTCGGCAAGCTTTCGGTCTTTCGGAAGGGGCTCGCCTATTGATCGCAGGGAGCACGCATGCGGGTGAGGAAGAAGAGATCCTTCGCTGCTATCAACAGCTGCGCCGCCTTGATCAGGATATTTTTCTTCTCATGGCCCCCCGGCATCCTGAGCGCGTCGAAAAGGTCGAGAGTCTCTGTCGCTCCTATGGTTTTTCTTGCGTCAGGCGGAGCCGAGCCAATGGATCTTCAGGAAACTCCATTCTTCTCTTGGATACCATCGGTGAATTGACCGATGCCTACGCCTTAGGGAGCTTTATTTTTGTCGGCGGAAGTCTGGTCCGGCGTGGGGGACACAATCCGTTAGAGCCCGCTGCCTGGGGCAAGCCGATCTTTTTCGGCCCTTACATGGAACACTACTCCGGTATTGCCTCCATGCTTGAGAGAGAGGGGGCGGCTGTTCAAGTGAAAAGCGGAGCGGAACTAGCGGCACAGATTGACCGATTGATGAAAGATCAGGACCGGCTTTTAGAGATGGGGAGGAAGGCGGCCTCTTTTGTGGCTAAGAATCAGGGAGCGGTGGAAAGAAACCTAGAGGTGATTGAAGAGGTGTTGCAACACAAAGTGAGAATGGCGGAAGGGGCAACTCTTTAGAGAGGGGTGGCCGAAGCCGTGGGAGCGATGGCGCAACCGTGATTTCTCCCGGAGAGATTAAACGTATAGTGATCCGTTCGCCGAATTGGGTCGGCGACCTGATTCACAGCCTTCCGGCGTTGGACGCGATTCGCAGCCATTTCCCTGAGGCGGAGATCGCCGTTCTTGCGCGTGGCGAGGTGGGGTCATTGCTCAAGGACTATCCGGCGGTGGATCGAGTGATCAGCTACTCGCGCCGCCCGGCTTCTTTTCTCCCTCTTGGACGGGTCGCCGCGGATCTTCGAACCCAAGCCTTTGATCTTGGAATCCTGCTGACGAATTCGTTCGAAGGCGCCTGGATTTTTTTCCTGGCCCGCATACCCCGTCGATATGGCTACGCCACCGATGGGCGGAGATGGCTCCTCACCGATCCTGTTCCTTGCCCGCAGCAGATCAAAAACCTTCATCAGGTTGACTATTATTTGAATCTTCTTTCTCCGATGGGGATCAAAGGCCGGCGCAGCCAGCCGCATCTTGCCCCGACAGCGGCGGAAAGGGGCGTTGCACAGAAGCGCCTCGCAGCGGCCGGCTGGTCGGAAAAAAAACGGTTGGTTGCCTTCTGTCCGGGAGCCAGTTATGGCTCGGCCAAGCGATGGCCGGCAGGCCGGTTCGCCGAGCTTGCCGAGCGGTTGCTGGTGAGCCAGCAGGCAATGGTTGTTCTGTTGGGCGGACCGGAGGAACAGAATCTCGCGCATGAGTTTTCAAAAGCCAAGCCTGGACAACTCATCAACCTCATGGGACGAACCACGCTCCGAGAAGCGATGGCGCTGCTCGCCGCCTGCGATCTCGTCGTTAGCAATGATTCCGGTCTGCTGCACGTAGCGGTGGCGGTCGGGACTCCGGCAGTGGCGCTTTTTGGGCCTACGGACCCGAGTCGGACCGGCCCCGTAGAAGGCAACACAACCATTTTGAGAAAAGCCGTGGCTTGTTCGCCCTGCCGGATGCGCGAGTGTCCCATCGATCATTGTTGCATGCACAGGATCAGCGTTGGGGAGGTGTTCGATGCGGTGTGCAACGAAACGGCGGCCAGCTAAAAGGTACGCGGCATTGGCGCATCGGATCATAGACGAAATGGGTTACCGCGTGGTGGCGATTGGCGATTCGGCACAGATCCAACAGGTCCACTCAGTCAAGCGTCAAATGAAACACCATTCGATAGACTTCGCTGGCCACGCGCGCAGACTTTCGCATAGAGCCTTAGCCCGAGCAAACCCGCAAAAGCGAGGGAACAGACCGCCTTGCAGATAGCGATTGTGCGCCCTTTTTTCACCCTAAATAAAGGAGGGGCGGAGCGCTACGCCGTGGAATTGGCGAAGGCGCTCGTTGCGAGCGGCCATGCCGTTCATGTTTTCGCCTACCGATGGGACAGGCCTGAAGAGCGAGGAATCATCTATCATCGCGTCAGAATGGCGCGCAAGCCTTCCTGGCTTCGAGTCTTGACGTTTCACTGGGATCTTCGTCGCTCTCTCGCCTTCGCGGATTACGACATTGTCTTCGGCATGACGCCCTTTGCGCCCCAGATGGTCTGCTGGTTGGGCGACGGCTTATATCGCGTCTGGACGAGATTGGTCTGGCCCGTAAGGCCCGTTCGCTGGCTGATGTGCTCAAGGCGCGCCGTGATGTTGGTCAATCTGTGGCTCGAGCGCAGGGCGATGGAGGGTGGCTCTTTTCACTTCATTGCCAACTCCAATCTGGTCAAGCGGCAGGCTGTAAGCCACTACCAGGTCCCACAGGAGCAGATCAGCGTGATCTATCCCGGGGTTGATCTCAAGCGGTTTCACATGGGACTCCGGCAACAGTGGCGTTCTAGCGCACGCCGCGCCTTGGGAATTGCGGAAGAAGAATCTGTGCTGTTGTTCGTTGCAAACAATTTTCGCAGGAAGGGGTTGCAAATTGTCTTTAAGTCCCTGAAAAGAGTGTTGCCGCAAAATTCCAAAGTGCGGCTTGTCGTCGTTGGAGCGGGAAGAATCTGGCTCTACAAGATTTTGGCGAGGCGATTTGGAATCCAGAGTCGCGTTACATTTGTGGGCTCAACTGGGGAAATCGAGCGCTATTATGCTGCGGCCGATATCTTTGTATTGCCGACCCGCTACGATCCGTTCGCCGCCGTATGTCTGGAAGCGATGGCTTGCGGGCTACCGGTCATCACGACTCGAATGAATGGAGCGGGAGAATTGATCGAGAGAGGTAAAGGCGGTTTCTTGCTGGATCTCCAGGCGGGCGAAAAGGAGCTGGCGGAGCGCATCGAGCAGCTCCTTGATCCACGGCAGCGTGCCAACATGGGATTACTCGCGGCCGAGCGGGCCAAGGCGTTCACGCTTGAGGATCACGTGCATCGGATGGTTGGAACGTTGGAGCGAGCCGCGGCTCATCGCAGGGCATGCCAACAATTGCGAGCTGTGCCGTTCGCCCGGGATCTCGTTATCAACGAGGCCTATCTTTCCCTCCTTGAGAGA
>WNFH01000041.1_pt1 | contig 56992 bp, 54 predicted proteins | sample 5400411 | NCBI WGS metagenome assembly WNFH01 (sample SAMN13153347, study PRJNA577476) | soil metagenome | isolation source: 200 cm saprolite under Douglas fir tree site 2 hole 3 | place: USA:California | collected 2015-04-18 | reverse complement strand
GGGGGGGGGGGGGGGGGGGGGGGTGGGGGGGGGGGGGCGGGTCCGTATTCTTGACCATACTGCTGAGCGTCCTGGCGGCAGAAGCCATCGTCGTGCTCACCCCGTTGACAGCCGCGCCGCGGCACGTTGAGGTTTCGTGATGCTTCCGACCTGGGTCGGCGTCGTATCGGCGGTGAGTCTGCTCGTCATCGCCGTCGCCGCTCTGGTCGGAGCGATCGCAATCAGCGCGGCGGCGTTGGGTGTGCGGGCGGCGGTCAAGGCGCTGCGGGGGTTTGCCGGACCTGCGATCACAGATGCTCGCCAGCTCATCGCCTCCATTAAGATTGAAGCGGATGCCATCGTCGGAGCATCGCGGGACGTCCGGCACCGCATCCTCAAAGCGGCGGACGCCGCCGAGGAGCGTCTGACGTCGCTCGACGCATTGGCGGAAGTCATGCAGGAAGAGCTCGAGGAGACCGCGCTCGACGCGGCGGCCACGATGCGCGACGTGCGTCGCGGTCTCTCGGTCTGGCGTTGGAGCCGCAAATTGCTCAAGAGTAAGAAACGACGGTGAAGAAACCCGCCGTCGCGCTGGGGCTCGCTCTGGTGGGGCTCGTGCTATTCCCCGGGGTCGCGCACGCCTGGACGCCTGGCACGCACATCTTTCTGGGCGAGTCGGTGCTTGCCAACCTGCACCAGCTCCCGACACTCGTCACTGACCTGCTGCGTGCGTTCCCCTACGATTTTTTGTACGGCAATATCGCCGCCGACACCTCCATGGCGAAGAAGTACGCGCCGGTGGGCCGTCACTGTCATGCGTGGCACGTCGGGCAAGAGATCCTGGATCTCGCGCCGAGCGATCCGCTCCGCGCCTTTGGGCTGGGCTATCTCTCCCACCTCGCCGCCGACACCATCGCCCACAACTTCTTCGTGCCGCGCCAACTCGTCTTGACGTCGAGCACCGTCGCGCTGGGGCACTCCTATTGGGAGAGCCGGTTCGAAACGCATCTCGGCGACGCGTACGCGCGCGAGGCGCGTGACGTCATCATGAAGGATCATGGGGCGAGCGACGCACACCTCGATGCGATTCTCTCACCCACCTTGTTCAGCGTGCGGACCAACCGGCGGCTGTTTCGCGGCATGGTGCACCTCACCGAGAGTCAGAGCTGGCAGTGGGTGTTCCAGGTGATCGCCGGGACGAGCCGCTGGGATCTCGCCGACTCCGACATCGAGCGCCACATGGCGGTCGCATTCGAATACGTGATGGAGACGTTAGGAGCGGATGCGAATGACGCCGCGGCGCGACGGCTCGATCCCGCGGGGGAGAAGGCCTTGGGGATCGCGAAACGGATGCGCCGCCAGGCGCTGCGCGAGGGCGGGCGGCACGAGCCCGCTCGCGTCGAGGAGACCGCCCAGCAGCATTTCGGACTGCCGACGCCGTCGCTCGCGTACTGGAAGCAGTCGCGCGCGCAGCGTCCGTGGAAGGACAGCTAGGAGGCGGAGGTCAGCTTTTCTTCCAGCACCCGCTGCGCCAGCTTCGGGTCCGCTTTTCCCTTCGACGCGCGCATCACCTGCCCCAGCAGAAACGCCATCAACTTCGTTTCGCCTTTCTTGTAACGTGCCACCTCGGTCGCATGGGCCCCGAGCACGTCCGTCACCCAGCCAGCCACGACGTTGGTGTCTCCTACCTGAATGAGACCGAGCGCCTCGGCGACGGTGCGCGGATCCCCGCCCTTCGCCGCGACCTCCGCGAACACGCGTTTCGCGGCTTGATGGCTGAGCGTGCCGCCCTTCACGAGCGCGATGATCTGAGCGAGCCCCGCAGCGGGCACGCGTAGCTGGTCCTGATGATCCTTGGCGTCGGCGAGGGCTTCCGTCATGATCCAATTGGCGGCGGCCTGATGCTCCGCGCCCGCGCGTACGACGTTTTCGTAATACTCCGCCACGCCGCGGCTCGCGGTCAGCACGGCCGCGTGCTCGCGGCTCAGCACGTACTGCGCGGCGAAGCGATCGCGCTTGGCGGAGGGCAGCTCGGGCAGCTCGCTCTGCTCCTCGGCGACGAATTCAGGCGTCAACACCAGCGGCGGCAGATCGGGCTCGGGGAAGTAGCGATAGTCGTGGCTTTCTTCCTTGGAGCGCTGCGGTCGGACCGTATTCTCGCGCGAGTCATACAGCATCGTCTGCTGCGTGACGCTCCCACCGGATTCGACCAGCGCGATTTGCCGGTCGCGTTCCACGCTCAACGCCTTTTCGACGAACGCGAAGGAGTTGATGTTCTTCACTTCAGTCCGCGTGCTGAGGGTCATGACGCCCTCGCGCCGCACCGACACGTTGGCGTCGACGCGCAGACTGCCCTTCTCCATGTCGCAGTCGGAGATCCCGATGTACTCGAGCAGCTGTTTGAGCGTCTGCAGGTACGCCCGCGCTTCCGCCGGCGAGCGCAGATCCGGTCCGCCGACGATCTCGATGAGCGGCACCCCGGAGCGATTCAGATCGACGGCGGTGGCCTTCGGAAAGCGATCATGGATCGACTTGCCGGCGTCCTCCTCGACGTGCAACCGGACGACGGTCGCGTTCACGATCCCACGGTCGGGAGAAACGAACGACAGCGTCCCGTTCGTCGCGAGCGGCTGATCGTGTTGCGAGATCTGATAGCCCTTCGGCAGGTCGGGGTAGAAGTAATTCTTGCGGGCGAAGATGCTCTTGGGGTGCACGGTGCAACCGAGCGCCAACGCGCCGCGGACCGCGAGCCGGATCGCGGCGCCGTTCGGCACCGGCAGCGCGCCGGGAAGCCCTAAACAAACCGGACAAACTTGTGTATTGGGCGGCGCACCGAACGCGGTCGAGCAGCCGCAAAACATCTTCGACTTCGTGCGCAACTGTACGTGCGTCTCGAGCCCGATGACGGTCTCCCAGCCTGCAGCCATCAGGCCTCTTCGGTCGCGGGCACGACTCGCTCCAATGCGTACGCGGCTTCCAACATTTCGTCCTCGAGAAACGCCTGCCCGATCAGCTGGCCGCCGATGGGCAGTCCTTTCACCCGGCCGATGGGCAGCGAGATCGCCGGTATGCCGGCGAGATTCGCGGTCACCGTGAAGATGTCCGACATATACATGGCGATCGGATCGGACAGCTTCTCGCCCGCCTTGAAGGCGGGAGACGGCGTCGTCGGCGTGAACAGGATGTCGACGCCGCGATCGAAGACGTTGCGGAAATCCTGAGCGATCAACGCCCGCATCTGCTGCGCGCGCCGGTAGTACGCATCGTAAAAGCCGGCGGACAGCACGTAGGTCCCGACGAGGATGCGCCGGCGAACCTCGGCCCCGAATCCCTGACCGCGTGTGGCGCGATACAACCCGCGGAGATCGGCATGCCCGTCGAAGCGTGGGCCGTACCGCACACCGTCGTAGCGCGCGAGGTTCGAGGACGCTTCCGCCGGCGCGATGACGTAATACGTAGGAACGGCGTAGGCTGTATGCGGAAGCGACACCTCGCGAACTGCCGCCCCCAGGTCGCGCAGCAGTCGCACCGCGCGGTCACAGGCTCTCCGGACCGCCGGATCCAGCTCGGCGGGGAAATACTCGCGTGGCAAGCCGATCACGAATCCCTGGAGCGATTCCGGTACCGTCGGCAGCCGCAGCGGATCGCGGTCCTCGCAGGTCGCGTCTCTGAGATCGCGGCCGCTGATGACGGAAAGCACCCGCGCGGCGTCGTGCACGCTCCGCCCGAGGACGCCGATCTGATCGAGTGAAGACCCGAAGGCGACGAGGCCGTAACGGCTGACGCGGCCATAGGTTGGCTTTATGCCCACCACGCCGCAAAACGACGCCGGCTGGCGTACCGATCCGCCAGTCTCTGAGCCGAGGGCGGCGGGCAGGGCGCCGGCGCCGACGAGCGCGGCTGAGCCGCCGGAGGAGCCACCGGGGACGCGCGTCTTGTCGAGTGGATGCACGACCCGTCCGTACGCCGAGTGCTCGGTCGACGAACCCATCGCGAATTCGTCGCAATTCGTTTTTCCGGCGATCAGGGCACCGGCAGCCTTGAGTTTGGTGACCGCGGTGGCTTCATACGGCGAGCGGTAGCCCTCGAGAATCCGCGAGCCACAGGTGGTCGTGAATTCGAGCGTGCAGATGTTGTCCTTGACGGCGACAGGCATGCCGTAGAGCACGCCGGTCGGGCGCGCGGCGGCGGCCTGCGCCGTCAACGCGCTGCGCAGCTCCTTTGATGGAGTGAGGAGTGCGTTCAGTCGCTTCGATTTGACCAGGCGGTCAGCGACCGCTTTGGCGTCGCTCACTCGAACTGGCCGAGCTTCGGCACGACGAAAAAGCCTTCCTTAAAGGCGGGAGCGAACTTCTCTGGGCCGAACGCGAGTGGCCAAGGCGCCACTTCATCGGGACGGAAGCGGATGGCGTCGGGACCGGGGACGAATGTCTTCACGGTCCCGTTCGTGGGAGCAGGCATCGCGCTCAGCTGCGCGACATAATCGAGAATGCGCGACATCTGCTCGGCGACATCGGGCAGCGCGTCCTCTTCCACGTCCAGCTCCGCGAGCTGCGCAATGCGCAGCACATCGTCCCGCGAAACGCTCATGCGCTTTCTCCTCCCCCATCACGTTCGAGACCGGCATAGGCGACGAGCAGTTGTTTCACGCCGATGTCCGGATCGTCGAAGTCGACGCTCACCCGCAACTCGCGCCCTTCCCCCGACACGGCGCGCACGATGCCGCCGCCGAACTTGCGGTGGCGCACGCGCTCTCCCTTCACGTACCGCGGCGCGTCCTGCGACACCTCGTCGGGAAACTCAAGCTGCGGCAGTCGTCGCGCGGCGGCGCCACGTGGTCGCGACGGCTGCGGCGGCCGCATCGTCGGCGGGTGCCACGACGGCGTGGTGCTCCGTTCCTCGACGACCTGCGGCGGCAGCGCGTCGAGAAAGCGCGAGCGCTCCGCAAGCTCCAGCCGCCCGTTGCGGTAGCGCGTGCGCGCCCATGAGAGATACAACCTTTCGCGCGCGCGCGTGAGACCCACGTAACACAGTCGTCGCTCTTCTTCGATGCCGCTGGGATCGTCGGCGGCGCGACTCAGCGGAAACAATCCGTCCTCGAGACCGGCGAGTGCGACGATCGGCCACTCCAGACCCTTCGCCATGTGCGCCGTGAGCAGCGTGACGCCCGGCACATCGCGATCCTCGTCCGCGGGCGTGAGGAGCGCCGCCTGCGTGAGGTAGCGCTCCACGGGACTCCCGCCCGTGCCGCCTTCGAACGTTTCAGGATCCTGCACCTCCGCCCAGGCAGCGGCGCCCGCGGCCAGCTCCCGCACGTTCTCGATGCGCTCCATCCCCTCGGCGCCTTCTTCCGCCACGTATTGCTCGTAGCCTGTCGTCGCGAGCACCGTCTCGAGCGCGGTCGCTGGATCAGCCTGCCCTACCGCCTCACGGAGCCGATCCACCAGATCCGCGACGCCGGCCAGGGCTTGGCGGACGTTGGGGCGCAAATCGGTCATGCTGGCGGCGCCGCGCGCGGCGTCCAGCATGGGTCTCCGCCACGCCAGCGCCGTACGGCCGAGCACGGCCAGCGAGGCGTCTCCGATACCGCGCCGCGGTACGTTCACGACCCGGAGGAAGGCCTCATCGTCAGCGGGGTTGGCAATCAGCCGCAGATAGGCCAGGAGATCCTTGATCTCGCGGCGCTCATAGAAGCTCACCGCGCCGATCAGCCGATAGGGAATCCCGCGGAAGCGGAAGGCTTCTTCGAGTGGCCGTGACTGCGCGTTGGTGCGGTACAGGATGGCCATGTCGTCGTAGGGCACGTCGCCGTCCGCCGCGCGCCTCGCGAACTCAGATGCCAGCCATTCGGCTTCATCGCGCTCGTCAGCCGACGCCAGCAGGATGACCGGCGCACCGCCCTTCTTCTCCGTAAACAGAGTCTTCCCGAGGCGAGCGGTGTTCTCCGCGATCACGCCGTTGGCGGCATCCAGGATCACCTGCGTGGACCGATAGTTCTGTTCTAGGCGCACGAGCTTGGTGCCGGGAAAGTCGTTTTGAAAGGCGAGCATGTGCCGGACATCGGCCCCACGCCACCCGTAGATGGCCTGATCGTCGTCTCCGACGACGCAGAGGTTGCCGTGCCGCTTCGCCAGCTGTTTCACGAGCAGGTATTGCGCGGCATTGGTATCCTGGAATTCGTCGACCAATACGTGCTGAAACCGGTCTTGCCAGTACGCCAGGCGCTCCGGGTGCTCGCGGAACAGGGCCAGCGGATGGAGCAGGAGGTCGTCGAAGTCCATCGCGTTCGCCTGCTTGAGCGCGGGTCCTACCTCGGCGAAGATGTCCGCCGCGACCTTGACCAGCGGCGTATCGGCCCGGGCGCCGAGCTCCTCAGGCGTGAGCATGCGGTTCTTCGCGCTCGAGATGACCCCATGAACGGTCCGCGGCGGGTAGGCCTTCGGCGACAGCTGGCGCGCTTCCAGGAGCCGCTTGACGAGTGCTTCCGAGTCATCGGCATCGTAGATCGTGAAGTTCGGCCCGAAGCCCAGCAGCGGCGCCTCGCGCCTCAGCAGCCGTGCGGATAAAGAATGAAACGTGCCGATCCACAACCCGCGCGGATCGGCGCCGAGGAGCTGGGCGATGCGCGTGCGCATTTCGCCGGCAGCCTTGTTGGTGAAGGTGACCGCGAAGATCCGCTGCGCGGCGACGCCGTGCTGCGTGATCAGATGCGCGATCCGCGCCGTCAGCACGCGTGTCTTGCCCGATCCAGCGCCCGCGAGCACGAGCAACGGTCCAGCGGGATATTCGACCGCCTCGCGTTGGGCGGGATTGAGGGGGAGCGGCAACGTCATGAGACGGTGAGTGGGAACTCCAGCACGAAGACCGAGCCTGTGCCCTGCTCTCCCGGGTGGAACGATACGCGGCCGCGGTGCTGCTGCTCGACGATGCGGCGTGCCAGCGCCAAGCCGATCCCCCAGCCGCCGGTTTTGCTGGACACGCCCGGCTCGAACAGCTGCCGCTGCATGTCCGCGCCAACGCCAGGACCGTCGTCGCGCACGGTGAGACGGCCAACACCACCGGTGCCCTCCACTTCGACCTCGATACGGCCTCCCCGGCCACTCAACGCGTCGACGGCGTTTTTGACGATGACTTCGAGCGCCCATTCGATGAGCACCGGATCACCCGTGGCCATCGGTCCGGCGCCCGACGACGTCAGCGTCATCGTGACCTGATGCGCGAGCGTCGGCAGCCGGGGACCGAAGTAGGCGACGACTCGCTCGGCGACGCTCCCGAGTCCCACCGGCTCGCTGCGCGCCGGCCGGCCGATGCGCTCGAATCGTTTGGCCACGCGCTCGAGCCGATCGGCATCCGCCTGAAGATGAGTGATGAGCTCGCTCCCCGGCGTACCCGGATTCTCGCGCAGGTAATCAATCCAACCCGTGAGACTCATGAGCGGAGTGCCGAGCTGATGAGCCGACTCGCGCGCCATCGCCACCCATAACCGGTCGCGGGCGGCACTCACGCGCTCGCGCATCGCCCAGCCGGCGAGCAGCGCCAGGCAGAGGAACATCACGCCCTGCAACAGCGCCAAGCCGGTGAACGCGCGCGCGGCCGGCAGCGCGCCGTAATGGATCGTGCCGACATGCGGTTGGATCAGCGGCTGGTGGATTCGATCGAGCTCCGCGACCCACGCGCGGCGCTCGGCCTCGCTCGCTTCGGCGCCGAACGGCGCGTTATCGAGCGCGGTGATGCGTCCCGCAGTGTCCGTGACCGCGATCGGAATGCCGAGCCGGCGCACCTCTTCGGCGAGCGCCAGCAGCGCGTCCGCGGCGGCGCCTTCGCGCGGATCATTCAACCCGGCGAAGACGTGGCCGAGCAGGCGACTCGTTTCTCGCGCGTCGTCGCGGAGATGGCGCGCGACGATCCATGCATAGCCCACCGAGAGCACACCGAACAGCAGCGCCGCGGCGATGAGCGCGGGTGGCCCGAGCCGCCGGGACGGACCTCTACGCAAGGCGGTCAGTGCCGACATAAGGCACTAACGCGGGCGGAATCGTCACGGACCCATCGGGTTGCTGATGCGTTTCCAACAGCGCCGCGATCGTGCGCGGGAGCGCCACACCGGACGCATTCAATGTGTGCACAAACTCCGGCTTCTCTCCGGGCCGCGGCCGGCAGCGGATATTCGCCCGGCGCGCCTGATAGTCCGTGAAGGTGCTCGAGCTCGAAACCTCGAGCCACTGCGCGACGCCCGGCGCCCACGCTTCGAGGTCGTACGTCTTCGCGCCCGCAAATCCCAGATCGTTGGCCGGTAACACCACCACGCGATACGGCAGCTCGAGCTTCTGCAGAATCGTCTCGGCATGACGGGTCAGCGTCTCGTGCTGCTCCGGTGAATCGGGGGCGCGGCAGAAGCGCACCAGCTCGACCTTGTCGAACTGGTGCACGCGCAGCAAGCCGCGCGTGTCCTTGCCGGCGGCGCCCGCCTCGCGCCGGAAGCAGGGCGTGTAGGCGACGTAGCCCATCGGCAGCGTCGTGCCATCGAGGATCTCGTCGCGATGCAGATTCGTAACCGGCACTTCCGCTGTCGGGACCAGAAACAAATCGTCGGTCGCGGTGCGATAGGCATCGTCCTCGAACTTTGGCAGCTGTCCCGTTCCAATCATGACCTCGCGACGGACGAGCAGTGGCGGCTCGACCTCGACGTACCCATGTTCGCGGGTATGCAGCTCGAGCATGAAGTTGATCAGGCCGCGCGCCAGTCGCGCGCCCGCGCCCATCAACACCGGGAATCCCGATCCCGAAAGCTTGGCGCCACGCGGCAGATCGAGGATCCCGAGACGCTCGGCGATTTCCCAGTGCGGTTTCCCGCCTTTAGTGGCTGGTGTGCCCCAGCTGCGCAGAATCGTCGGCTCGTCCGGCACTTCGGGCAACGGCGGATTGGGGACAAACAAAGCCTTCGCCTCGAGCGTGGTCTCGATTTGCCGCAGCTCCGATTCGAGCGCGGTGACCCGCTCGCCCAGCTTGCGTCGCGCGACCGCGGTCGCTTCCGGTAATCCGCCCTGTGCTTTCGCGACGAGGGCGTCCGCTCGCGCGGCGTCGTTGCGCTCGGCTTTGAGCTGATCGAGCTGCGCGGTAAGCGTGCGGCGCTTCATGTCCAGCGCTTCGATCTCGTCGAGCAGCCTGATGAGCGATGAATCGCCGCGGCGCGCGAGCGCCGCCCGCACCTGAGCGGGCGAGGCGCGCAACAGCTTCAGATCGATCATGGATTAACTACGCGGCAAGCCTGTCTGGAGCCCGCGAAAACCGCAATTCGTGTCGTCGAGGATTTCCATTCTGAGACGACGTCCGGTGGGAGCGGATGTGGTGTCGATGCTCAACACGTGCAGCTTGGCGTAATAGGCGCCGGGCAATCCGTTCGGGCAGGTAACGGGACGCGATTGCGCAAGCGCGACGGTATTGGAATCGACCACGACCGCGCTGTCCAGTTGATAGCCACCGGTCGGAGCGATGCGGATCGAATCGAATGGCGCGGCACTGATCTGTAGCCCGGAGAGACGTCCGAGTTTCAAGGGACCCGTCGGCAGCAAATGGCCTTTGCCGGTGCTGTCGATATCAAACGCAAAGTCGAACGGTATAAATCCGTCCGTCCGCACAACGATTGCCTGCGCCATGTAATAACCCGAGGGCGTCGTGACCGGTGTCTTACTGAGCGCGTATATGGAAACCGTGTCGACCTTGTTCGCAAAGCTGGCCGAGAGGCCCAGGGAATCACCGCAGGCGGCGGTGAGGGCGAGCGCGAACAGCAGCAGGTACCGCGTGACGTAACGCATAAGGTGCTGGAGAACTTACAGGGCGTCGTTCGAGTGGGTCAACCCATAGTCAATGCTTGACTTCGACTTCCCGGAAACCTAGGTTGCCGCGCGTATGCCGACCATCCGCGACGTAGTGGAAGCGCTCGGCCGCTCCAACGGCGTGGACGCGGTCGTGCTGGTGGGCCGTGACGGGCTGCCCATCGATTCTCGCGTCGCGAATGGCGTGGATGCCGAAAGTGTCGCCGCGCTGCTACCCTCCGCCATCAAGCATATGGCCCAGCTCGGCGACGCGGGTGGACGTGGGGATTTCACGACGGCCGTAATCGAGTTCGGGCGTGGCCTGGCGATCGTGGCGGTCCTCAACGCCGAAGCCCTCCTCATCGTGCTGGTGCAGCCCGCGACGAACGTGGGCGCTCTCCTGTTCGATCTCCGCCGTCATCGCACGGCCATCGCCGGGCTGCTGTAAGCGGTTTCCGCAGTGACCACCGCACGGCACCTTCTCGTGGTGGACGACGAGCCTCATATCGGGCTTGTCCTGCGCCCGTACCTCGAGCAACTGGGCTACCGCGTGAGCTTCGCGCGCACGCTGGACGAAGCGCGCAGCGCGCTGCGCGCCACGCCACCCGCTGATGCCCTGCTCCTCGATCTGCACCTGCCCGACGGCTCGGGTCTCGACTTCCTGCGCGATCTCCGTAAACACGGCGACACAGCACGCCTTCCGGTTCTGGTGCTCACCGCGGAAGGGGAGGACCGGATTCTGCGCGAAGCGCGGCGCCTCGGCGCGGCGCTCGTGACCAAGCCGTTCAGCCCGACCAAGCTGAGCCAGCGCATCGCCATGATGTTCGGCGACACCAAGGAAGGCGAGCCCGAGTGAGCACGTGGGCCGCAATTCTCGCCGGCGGCTCGGGGACGCGATTCTGGCCGCTCTCAACGCCGGAGCGACCGAAGCAGCTGCTGCCCCTCACCGGCGATCGACCGTTGCTCGCGCAAGCGGTCTCACGCCTGCGTGGGCTCGTGCCGCCCGAGCGCATCCTTATCCTGACTGGCCCGCTCCTCGTCGAGCAGGTCGCCGCGACGGTGCCGGAGGTCCCCGAGACGAACATTTTCGCGGAGCCGCGCGCCGCATCCACCGCACCGGCGCTTGCGTGGGCGGCGCACTGGGTTGCAAAACATGATCCCGGCGGCGCGATGCTCTCGCTGCATGCCGACTGGGCCGTCGGCGACGATCGCGCGTTTCGCGCGGCGGCCACAGACGCCCTCGGAGTCGCCGCCGAGCAGGACGTGCTCGTCACCGTGGGCGTGAAGCCGACACGCAACGAACCCGGGTACGGCTATATCGTGCCCGGTAAACCCGCAGGCGACGCGCGCAAGGTCAAACGCTTCATCGAAAAGCCGAGTCCCGCGCGAGCGGCGCTGCTGCGCCGCCGGGGCGCGCTGTGGAACAGCGGGTTGTTTGCGTGGGGCGCCGCCCGCTTTCTCGGTGAAGCGGGTGCCTACGCCAAAGAGCTGGCCGCTGGATGGTCCGCCTTGAACGCAGGCGACGCTGCGCGATTCTTCGCGGCGGTGAAGCCCGTCGCCGTCGACGTGGCGGTGCTCGAGCGGACGACCCGGCTCGCGGTCGTCACGGGCACGTTTCCCTGGGACGATATCGGCTCGTGGGATGCGCTGCTGCGGGTTCGCAAGCGCGACGCGCGCGGCAATGTGACCGTCGGCAACGTCACGCTGGGCGATGACGTGCGCAATTCCGTCGTCTGGACAGAAAACGAGCACGTCGCCGTCGAGGGCGTCGAAGACATGGTTGTCGTGCGCGCCAATGGGCACACGCTGGTGATGCCCACTGGGCGGGCCGATAAGCTGAAAGCGCTGGTTCAGCGCCTGTGACCCACGCCCTGTACCTCCTCGATCCAGACGACGGTCCCGCCTGGGCTCCGTTTGCGGGCATCCGGCCGCTCTCGGAGCTGCGGGCCGGCGCGCATCTCGTGCGTGAGCGCTGGGAAACATTCGTCGGCACGGAAGCGACGGCGATCTTCGCACTCCCGCATCTCACCGGGTTTCCCGAGCCCGGCGTGCCGGGCGTCGAGCCGCGCCGCGCCGTCCGTGGACCCGCCGTCGTCGGATCATCCACGTTTGCGCCGCGCGGACTCGCGGGCCCATTGCCCGACGCCCCGACGCGGCTCACGCACGAAGGCATCACGGTCGGATGGGCCGTTCCAGCGGGCACGACATGGGAGGGGCCCGTCGCTCACGCGCAAGCCACGAACGTCGACGGTGTGCTGCTGCGCGGAGTGTACGATCTCATCACCGCACTCGAGCAGCTGCTGCGTGAAGACGCGATCAAACTCCTCGGCGATTCGGACGCGGTGCCCAAGGGCAGCACGGTGATTGGGGATCCCGCCTGGATCTCGCTCCGCGAAGGAGCCATCGAGCCGGGGGTCGTGTTCGACACCCGGAATGGTCCGGTGGTCCTGGAAAGCGGCGTGGAAGTGCGCAGCGGTACTCGTCTCGAGGGACCGCTGTGGGTGGGTGCGAATGCGCGGCTCCTCGGCGGCGCGATCCGCGGGTCCGCGATCGGTCCCTGGTCGGTGGTCCATGGCGAGATGTCCACCACCGTGATGCTGGGCTATGCCAACAAATCGCACGATGGCTTCGTGGGCCATTCTGTGGTCGGCCGCTGGGTGAACCTGGCGGCCGGGACGACGACCTCGAACCTGAAGAACACGTATGGACCGGTACGCCTGGAGGTCGCGGGGGCGATTCTGGAAACCGGACACCAGTTCTTGGGGAGTCTTATCGGCGACCACGCCAAGACGGCCATCGGAACCTTGCTCAGTACGGGAACCGTGATCGGCGCGGGCGCCAGCGTCTTCGACGGTGTGCGTGCACCCAAGTACGTCGCGCCCTTCGACTGGGGAGGCTCCGCATCAGAGCGGATGACGCAGCAGAAGTTTCTGGCGGTGGTCGAGCGCGTTTTGCCGCGGCGCCACGTCGAGGTGAGCGAGGCGATGCGCGCCTATTTGAACCGCGCGTATGAGTGGCTGACGCGATGAGCGACGCGCCACAACGCTACCGCCGGCTCGGCAAGTACGAGCTGCATCAACTGCTCGGTGAGGGTGCGATGGGCATCGTGTGGAAGGCCTATGACACGGTGCTGCGACGCTACGTCGCGCTGAAGTTGCTGAGCTCGAGCTTCCGGAAGACGCGCGAGATGCAGGAGCGTTTCCTCCGCGAAGCGCGCGCTGCCGGCGCGATTCAACACGCCAACATCGTCACGGTCTACGATCTCGGCGAAGCCGAAGGCCAGCTGTTCATCGCGATGGAGCTGATCGAGGGGCGTGATCTCTCCGACATGATCGCGCTGCGCGATCCGCTCGCGCTCGAGCGCAAGCTGGACATCACGATCGAAGTGCTCACCGGTCTGCATTTCGCGCATCAGCGCGGCGTGATTCACCGCGACGTCAAACCGTCGAACATCCGCATCATGCCCGATGGACGCGTGAAAATCATGGACTTCGGCATCGCCCGTCTTCAGAAAGGCGACGCGACCGGCTCCGGCGCGATCGTCGGCACGCCCACCTACATGGCGCCCGAGCAGATTACGAATGGCGCGATCACGCCCGCGACGGACGTCTTCTCCGCCGGCTGCATGTTGTACGAGCTGCTCACCTACCAGCGGCCGTTCGAGGCCGAATCGGTGCATGGCGTGCTGTATCAGGTCCTGACGACGGAGCCTCGCCCATTGCGTACGGTCGCGCCGTCGATACCGGCGGCACTAGAACGGGTCGTCGCGAAGGCGATGAACAAGGTTCCGCATGAGCGCTACGAATCGGCGGGCCAGATGATGGGCACGCTGCAAGGGATTCGCTCGGCATTGTCGGGTGCTGACGACGAAACAACGCAACCGCTGGGCCGGTGGACGCCGCTGCCGCGGCCCGTCCTCAAGCTGATCACACACGCACCGATGAAGTGGCGCCTTGCCGTCCTCGGCGCACTCGCGGCGGTAGTCATTCTGCTGGTATACGCGCCCGGCTCATCGTCGTCCGATAATGGGACCCCGGCACGGCCCAGAGCGGTCGTCGCTGCCCCGGCAACCCCGCGACCGAAGGCGCCAGCAGCGGCTGACGGCGAACCCGTGTCGATGGCCGTGAGTGCGCGGCGCGACACAGCCCTCGCCGCTCGCGATCGTGCCATCGCCGCTGGTGCCGAGAAGAACAACGTCCCCGCGATGATTCTCGCGGAGACGATGTTTCAAGCGTCGGAGCAGGCCCTCCGGGCCGGCGATCAATCGCGCGCGTTACGGGGCTATGTGGAAGCCGCGGGGCAGTATGGAAATGCCCGCGCGCAGGCGCGAGTGATGGATCGGGAGGCGCAGCAGATGGTGGCGCGGGTTCAGCCGGTCGCGCGGGCGATTCCCACCGGACCGGCGGCCGCGAATGCGGGCATCTTCCTCGCGCGCGCCGAATCGCTCCTGCGGCAACAGGATTTCACGCTGGCCAAGGTCGCCGCCCAGAGCGCCGAGCAGGTCGGCATCGACGCCGGCATCGCACCGCCGAGCACGCAGCCGGCGGACGCGCGCGGGGCAATCGATGTGCTGCTCACCGATCTGGGCAGAGCGTTGTCGAGTAAGCGGATCGCAAACATTCGCGTCCTCTACCCGGGCTTGACCGACCAGGAACGCCGCGGATGGGAGACGTTCTTCCTCGGCTGGAATCAAATCACGGCCAAGTTCACCGTGGACGATTTCAAGGCGAGCGGAGCGGTCGCCACCGGTACGGTGCGCGCGATGTTCCAGTACGTGCCCGCACGGGGCGGCGCGCCGCAAATGGACCGCCGGCGCTTTGCGATGCGATTCGAGAAGAAGGATGTCGGCTGGCGGTTGGCGGCAGTGAACGAACTAAAATGATGCAGGGGGCGCAGCAGGCTGCGCCCCTACCCTACCAGGCCCTGGCGTTCGGGGGCGGCGCTTCAGGAATCGTGAGGGTATCGGGGCGCACCGTGGGTGGCCCGACGCGCTGCAGCGTCACCGGCTTCTGCAGATCCCCACCGCTGATCGTCAGCTTGTCTTTCGCCAATTTCATTCCGTAGACCTGCCAGACGCCGTCGCCTAACGTGATCCAGAGACTGTCGGCGACGACGCGCCAGCGCGCGACTTCCTCGCCGAACTGCGCGGAGCTGTCGCTGCGCACCATGATGTGCCGGATCTCGTCGCCGGCTTTGGCCTGCCAGTTGCCGGTCAAGCGCGCCGGCACCTGCGCCGCAACGAGCAGCAGTGCTCCCGATCCGATCATCCAGGGCCTCAGCATGGCCCCAATCATACCCCAGCCTGTTCCGATTTTGGAGCGGTCGGGGGGACAGTCGCGCTTTCATCGCCGATGATCGCTACGTGCGGCTCCCACTGGTGCATCATCCGTACGAACGCCGCGCACAAGTCGGAATCGAACTCGAGACCCTTGCGCTCATCGAGGTAGCCGAGCGTTTTCTCGAACGACCATGCGTCGCGGTACGGCCGTCGCGTGCGGAGCGCATCATAGACGTCGCAGACGTGCACGAGCTTGCTCGCGTGATGACAGTCGCGCGCATAGCGCAGCGACGGATAACCGCCACCGTTGATCATGATGTGGTGCTCGTAGGCGACGACGGCCGCAAGATCGAGGTCCTCTTCGACCTCGAGCAGGATCCGCGCCCCAGCGGCAGGATGCTCGTTCATGAGGGCCCGCTCTTCGTCCGTCAGCTTACCCGGCTTTGTGAGCACGTCGAGTGGAATCTTGATCTTCCCGATGTCGTGGAGCAGGCCCGCGATCCCGAACGTCCGCACGTCGGTCGGCGAAAGGCCCAGGAACTCGGCGAGCGCCATCGACAGCACGGCCACGTTCATGGAGTGCGTGGTCGTGTACTGATCGAACTCTTTGAGTTGAAGCAACGGCAGCATGACCTGCCGGCCGCCATGCATCGCGACGGCGAGCGAACGCACGACCGCCTCCGCCTCCGCGAGCGGCACGGCGCCCTTCGACTGCACCTCGCGCTGGACCCAGCGCAGGGTGTCCACTTCTTCGCCGAGTGAGAAGCTGATCGTCGCGGTGGGCAGCGGCTCGGCTCCGATCTCGGTTTCGCCTTTCAATCCGACGGCTCCAAAGCGAATGCTGCTGTGGCGCATCTGACGCGCTTCGGTGCTGATTGCCGAAAGCGTGAGCCGGGCCAGCACCTCTTCGAGAAAGCCTTCGAAGTCCTCGCGGCCCACGCGATCTTCGAATTCGAGCCGCTGAATGCCGGCCTGCGCCAGCCGCTTCCCCCAATCCCACGCCTTCAGCTCGCGCAGTGGCATGCGTCCGAAGACGACCTCGTCGCCAAGGAACGTGAAGAGCGGTCGTGGGGTGTCGGCCTGGAGGTCCTGGACCTGCTGGTACGCCAGGTCGACGGCGCGTTCCCGCGCGGGATGTCCGTCGCGATACAGCGCCATGGCGGCAAGCGCCTGCGCGAATGTGTTGAGGAACCGGGCAGGATCGGCGCTCATCGCCGGACGGCTCGCGAGACGCGTGTCGCCGAGCTTGCCGCGTTCCGGATGTCGGGATCGTTCGACGTCGCCGCGAGCGCGAGCAGTCCGGCTGCTCGCATGTCGTTGCGCCATCCAGCGGCCAGCGCCATCAGGGCGGCAAGCAGCTCCAGCGATCGCGTCGCCAGCTTGGGACGTCCCAACCAGTTTGTCCCGCCGTCGACCAATTCCAGCAGCGCGGTCAGCGCTGCGGTGTTGCCCGCGCGTCCCAACACTTTGATTGCCAGCACCCGGAGCTCTGAGGGAATCGCCGCGTCGCCGGCCAGCTCGGTGACTCTCGCGAGAGCCGAGGGCGGGCAATCGTCGAGCACCGCTGTCAACGACAGGCGCACCGTTCGGGGATCGGGGTCGCGGAGCGCGCCCAGCAGCGCGCGCTCCCGCTCGGCAGGAACTTTGAGGGAGACCTTCACCGCTTCGCGGCGCACCCGCGAATCGGCATGCGCGATGAATGCGGCAGCGGAGAAGCCAGCGGGCAATGCCGGCAAGCCGTCGAGAATGAGCAACAGGTTGCGCGTGACATACCAGGGGAGGTCGCCGGCGAGGCGTGTCACAATCACCGGGCCGAGCTCGCGAGGCGCGCGCGTGAGTCGATCGAGCAATCCCCGCCGGGTGGTCCGCGATCCCGATATCGCCAGCGCGTCGAGCAGAGGCTCGAAAGCACCCATTTGCAGGCGCGGCAACAGACGATCGAGGGTGAGAAAGTCGGGGGGGTCGCCGGCAGTGAGCTGGCGCACGACTCCGGGCGCGGTCACGCGGTCCCAGAGCGGGCGCGCGATGTCCGGCGACGCATCCAACACGTCCACGAGCATACCGATGCGGTTGTCTTCGACTAAACGCTCGACGGCGCGCCAAGCGCCGAACCCCAGCACACCGGTTTCCATCGCGGTCTGAAGGATGCGCAACGGCTCGGCACCGTTCGCGTAGTCGGTTCGTGGTACCCGGCTCGGGGCGGCGGCCGCCATCCGGTGCAGCGCGGTTCCGTAAGCGTCGGGATTCGGATCGGCGAGCGTCCAGCCCTGCAGCAGATCACGCACTTGCTCGCGGAGCGCCTCATCCGCTTGCGGACGCGCTTCAGCGGGCCCCTGCTCTGCATGCTGTGCGAGCTTCGACAACATGCGCAGCAGCGGATCGGAAACGGTTTTGTGGGAAGCGTCCGCCATCGCGCGCACGATGTCGAGCACGGCATCGACCGCGAGTCCGTGGGTCGCGTCTATCGCGAACTTCGTCCGCTGGGCGTTGTCGCCGCCCATCTCGATCAGCCGCCGCAGAGTCCCGGGTTGCAGCGCGCCGACGAGTTTCGACGTGCGACGGCGCAGCGCCGCCGCCTCGGCTCCGCCGGTGGACTTCAGCTCGTCGGCGATCTGCAGCAGGTAGCCAACGATCACCTGGTCGTACGCGGCGCTGCGCGGATGTTCGTCTATCGCCTTGGCGATCACGGCCGGCTCGGTCGGCGGCGGCGGTGCCTCGTCAGCTGCGATTGCCTCCGCGGCCAACGCCGCCCGTGCCAGGCCGACCCAGAGCTGTGCACCGCGGAGCCCCCGCTCCTTCGCCCCCTTACCGTCGACGGGAGCCATGCTGTCGTCTTCCTGCAGCAGCTCCAGGCGCTCGTACGTGACGGGATGCAGTCGGACGTGATCCCACGCCCGGAGCTGCTCCGGTGGTCCCAGGCCGAGCGGATCGCCGGTGCGCTCCGCATCGACCGCAAGTGTCCGGAGAACATCGGCGACTTCTGTAGTGCGGAGACCGCGATGAAACGTCACCGCGCCCAAGTGATGGCGATGCAAGCGACCGGCGAGCTCGGAGAGCACAGGGTTCTTGGCATCGGTCGCCACGCCTTCGATGACCAGCTGTTGTCGTGCTACGCCCAGCGCGAGAGTCGCCCGCTCCTCGAACAGACGCTCGGCGCGGCGAGTCACCCCGGCCCCCGCGGGGGCGAGCGAGGGGTGACCCTCCGGGTACATCGCATGCTTATGGAGGGCGATCGAGAGCTCGATCAGGAAATCAGCCAGCTCACGGGAAAGAGCTGCTCGCTCCGGCGTGCCGATCATCGCTCACCAAAATAGCGCTCCCCCCCGTGCGGCCTATCACACGGGGGGGAGGTCCGAAACAGTAACGCTATGTGATGCTATCGGTTAATACATTCCGCCCATGCCACCGCCCGGCATCGGCGGCGTCTTCTCCTTCTCCTTCTTCTCCACCACGACGCACTCGGTCGTGAGGAGCAGGCTCGCGATGGAGGCGGCGTTCTGCAGGGCTGTCCGGGTGACCTTGGTCGGATCGATGACGCCCGACGCCACGAGGTCCTCGAACTTATCGGTCTGGGCGTTGTAGCCGAAGTTCTTGTCCTTCGACTCCTTCACCTTGCCGACGACGATAGCGCCTTCCGCGCCCGCGTTCTGGGCGATGATGCGGATCGGCTCCTCGAGGGCCCGGCGCACGATTTCGATGCCGGTCTTCTCATCGTCATCGTGACCCTTGGTCTTGTCCAGCGACTTCTGACACCACAGCAGCGCCACACCGCCGCCCGGCACGATGCCCTCCTCGACCGCCGCGCGGGTCGCGTGCAGCGCGTCCTCGACACGGGCCTTCTTCTCCTTCATCTCGGTCTCAGTGGCGGCGCCCACGTTCAGCACGGCCACGCCACCGGCGAGCTTCGCCAGCCGCTCCTGGAGCTTTTCCTTGTCGTAATCGGACGTGGACTTCTCGATCTGGGCTTTGATCTCCGCCTTGCGGCCCTCGATCTGGTCGTCCTTGCCCTTGCCGTCTACGAGCGTGGTGTTGTCCTTATCCACGATGACGCGCTTGGCGCGGCCGAGATCGTTGAGCGTCGTGTTCTCGAGCTTGAGTCCGAGCTCTTCCGAAATGACCTGCCCGCCCGTGAGAATGGCGATGTCGCGCAGCATCTCCTTACGACGGTCACCGAAGCCCGGCGCCTTGACGGCGCAGACCTTCAGCGTGCCGCGGAGCTTGTTGACGACGAGCGTCGCCAGCGCCTCACCCTCGACGTCCTCGGCGACGATCAGCAACGGCCGGCTTGACTGTGCCACCTTCTCGAGCACGGGCAGCAGGTCTTTCATCGTCGAGATTTTCTTGTCGTAAACGAGGATGTAGGCATCCTCGATCGTGCACTCCATCTTCTCAGGATCGGTGATGAAGTAAGGCGAGAGGTAGCCGCGGTCGAACTGCATCCCGTCGACGGTCTCCAGCGTGGTCTCGAGGCTCTTGGCTTCCTCGACCGTAATCACGCCGTCCTTGCCGACCTTATCCATCGCGTCGGCGATCTTGTCGCCGATTTCAGCGTCGCCGTTGGCGGAAATCGTGGCGACCTGCTTGATGTCTTTGCGGCCCGCGGTCGGCACCGAAATCTTCTTCAACTCGGCAACGACGGTTTCGACGGCGTTCTCGATACCGCGCTTCAAGGCCATCGGATTCGCGCCGGCCGTGACCGACTTCAACCCTTCACGGTAGATCGCCTGGGCGAGCACGGTCGCCGTGGTGGTGCCGTCACCCGCGAGATCGGACGTCTTGGTCGCGACTTCCTTCACCATCTGCGCGCCCATGTTCTCGATCTCGTCCTCGAGCTCGACTTCCTTCGCGACAGTCACGCCGTCCTTGGTGACGGTCGGGCTGCCGAACTTCTTATCGATGACGACATTCCGGCCCTTCGGGCCGAGCGTCACCTTTACTGCGTCGGCCAGCTGATCGACGCCCCGCTTGAGTCTGGCGCGGGCCTCGGTGCTGAACTCCAGAAACTTGGCTGCCATGTCTGTGCTTCCTCCCTAAAGGGCTGCTTACGCGAGCTTCGCGATGACGTCGGCTTCTTTGATCAGGATGATCTCTTCGTTGTCCAACTCGACCTGCGTGCCGCTGTACTTCCCGTAGATGACGCGATCCCCAACTTTCAGCTCCATCGGGATGACCTCGCCCTTCTCCCGCCGGCCGGGTCCCACGGCGATGATTTCGCCCTGGATCGGCTTTTCTTTGGCGGTATCGGGGATGTACAGCCCGCCCTTCATCGTTTCGGTCTCTTCCATCGGCCGGATCGCGACGCGATCCGCCAACGGATAGACCTTGTACTTCGCCTTGGTCGCCGTTGCCATGATGCCATAGCCTCCGTAACTCTTTGAATTGATTAGCCATTAGCACTCGCGGCAGATGAGTGCTAAAACAACGGGGGGAATCTCGCCGGAGTTCTACGGCTGTGTCAAGGGGCAATCGCCTGGGCCGCGGCCTTGGCGCGGGCGCGCGGAGTCGAGGCGAGAGAATCCAGTGCGACAGCCCCCGAGCCGACGATGAGGCCCGTGCGCGTGTCGGCGAGCCGGACAAACAGCCAGGCGGGCTGGCTCGGACCGGGCTCGGCGTATGTGAAATAGATCAAGGCGGCCGTGGGCCGGCTGCCGCCTCTGAGCCTTTGCCGTACGCGATAGCCGTATTCGCGCATGGCGCGGGCTAACTCCAGGCTTTGCTCGTCTTTACCCTCTACGACGACGTCGTACCCGCGCAGCTGTTGCGGGACGCGCGACGTTGCGCAGCCGGCAGCCAGGAGCCCGATGATACAAAGACGCGCCCTCACTCAACGATCCGCCTGGCGCCGACTAAGCGGCTCACCCACCACGCGCCGTCGGGATCTTGGGGTTCGAGTCGCGACAGCTTTACACCGGTATTGGAGCTGTGAATGAAGGTCTGTTCGCCGACGTACATCCCGACATGAGTCACCCCGCCGCCCGGCTGGGCCGAGAAGAGTAGAATGTCGCCCGGTTGCAGCGCCTCAACGACAGGCGTGACGAGCGATCCGGCGTGTGCCTGGTCGCGGCTCATACGCGGCAGACGGATTCCGTGGCGCGCGTAGGCATACTGAATCAACCCCGAGCAGTCGAACCCGTTCTCGGCAGTACCTCCCCACTCGTAGGGTGTCCCCAGAACGGCGAGCGCGGTTTGCACGATGTCCTTCGCGTTGCCGGTGATGGTGTGAGGTGGCTGAGGAGGAGGCTGTTCGCGCACTGCACTTCGTGGGATGCCGCTACCAACGGTCAACGAAAAACCGATCGCGCCGCTGATTCCATCGCGTGAGGTTTGCGTGTGGCGCCAGAAGCCACGCGGACCGACGTCTTGCAGCCGGTACTGGGCTTCGACGTCAAGCGCCCCCCACGAAACCGGCCGCCACTCGAGCCCAGCTCCCACGCTCCACAGCGCTGCGAGCGCTTGCTTCCCAGTGTCGGTGGAAAGGCCGAGGGAAATGCCGGCGATTCCGTACAGACTGAGCGTCGAGCGTCGCTGCCATACGTGAAGCTGCCATCCCGCGCCATAGAACGCTCGGTGGCGACCCAGACTGTCGTGGATCAATGCCTGCGCAGCGAATCCACCGACCCGGAGCTCGTAACTGGATGACTGATTGCCATTGTACCAGCGCCCATAGAGAAAATCGACGTCCCGCCCCTGGGCGTGGAGGTGTGAGATGCCTGTAACTAGAAGGAGGAATTCAATCCGCGGCCGCAATCGCGGCGTGCTCCTCTGACGCGCGGGGCGCCATGTGGTGGGAGAGCAAGTGTGGCAGTCGCCGCATGAACCGAATCCAGGTCCAGAGCACGGCGAACCCGAAGACGAACGCGCTGAAACCGGCGAGGATCAGCATGACGACCGGATTCTGAAGCCGCAGGGCGACCAATGCACCCAGCCACAGGCCGACGTGCGACGCCGCCCACGCCCACACCGGTGTGAGCAGCCAGCCAAGGATCACGAGGAGATGCGCGAGCCAGCGAGGCATCCTTACGCCTTGCGGACGATCGCGCCGAGCGCGCGCCCGGTGAGCACGACGGCGAACCCGGCACCCGCCGCGACCGGCAGGTAGATGTGCAGTCGCGCGAGTGTCAGAATCAGCGCGACGGCAGCCGCGCCGACCACCACAGGCAGCGCGAGCGCGGGAATGGACACCTCACCGCCACGGCGGGCGCGAGCGGCCGTCACGATACCACCCATCCAGGCGAGAAATGTCCCCAGCATCCACCAGATGGGGAGGTACCACCACGTGCTGCCTCCCGCGACGGCATCCCACGTCCACGGGAAGGCGTGCAACGGCCGCAGGACAACGATGTCGACTGCCATGAAGACGATCGTACCCCACAGACCGATCGCTGCCGCACTCGCGATTCCCTGCGTCGTGCGCGACGTGGCGAAGAATGCGGGGAGCAACGCCGCAGAGACGCCGGCGGCGAGCACGATCAGCGTACCGAGGAGCGACACGACGATGCCGGCGGGCAGGCGCCGAGATACCACGAGAAACGCGATGACAGCGGCGGAGGTCACCAACCCGACGATGGTCCCACTGAACAGAATGTGGCGGAACTCGGAGCGATCGGCGGTCGTCGCAGTGGTCATGCACTCCTCGAGGGTGGGTACGCGGCTACCCGCTAATCTAAACGCGACACATTACGAGGCAAACACAAACAGAACCGTGAGATCCGTTACCGCCCAGGCGGCCAGCGCTCGATACATACCGCCCTGGTGCTGCGTGGGAGTCCACGACACATAGCCGATCAGCCACGGCACAAGCACGGCCAGCCACAACACCAATGGCAGCGCGAGGGCGAAGCCCTTACTCCCTACCCCGAGTATCACCGTCGCCCAGGTGAACAAGCAAAACGCGAGCAGCGTGGACACTGCCGCGACCGCGAGACTCCTCCGCATACCGAGAATTAGCGCCAGCGTGCGATCGCCCCGACGGCGGTCCTCATCGAATTGATACAACTGTGTGAGTGGATAGAGCCCGGCAAAGAGGGGGCAAAACGCGAGTAGCACGATCCCATGCCCGGCGTCGAGCGGCCGGCCGGTGGCAGCCCACGCCGCGTACGGCGTCAGCGTACCGAACCCCCACATGTTGATCACCCAATCGACGCCGGCCACCGCCTTGAAACGAAACGGCGGTACCGAATAGAGGATCGAAAGAACGAAGCAGATGGCGTACGCAATCTGAAAACCGGCGGGAAGTGTGAACGCCAGCAGCTGACCGGCGATCAGCAGCCCGAGACTGAAATGCAGCAAGTATCTCGGCAGGGGTGGAGGAGCATTCAGGTATCCGATGTCGCCTTCGTCGCGATCGAACACACTGTTGATCGCAAGAGTGCCGCCATTCAGGAAGAGCACCCAGATCACCAGAGCGCGGAGTGCGGCGGCCACATGCTCCCCGCGCAGCGCTCCCTGCACTCCGACCGCCAGCACATACCCCAGCAGCGTGTGTCCCGCCATGATCGGCCACTCGGCGGGGCGCAGGTGCAGGACGTAGGAGTAGAGGTCGCCCGGCAGCAGGCGATATCCCCATCGCCGCCACGCATTGCGCGTGCGTGCGTCGGTCACCACTTCAGGTCGAGGGCGCTCGCCGCGATGCGCAAGCCAACCAGGGTCAGGTCGGGGTGAACGGATTCGATCTCCTTGCAGAGCGGCGCCACGAGACTCGCGAGACCACCGGTTGCCACTGTTAGCGGTCGAGCCTTCGACGGCCACTCCGCTTTGATACGACGCACGAGACCATCCACAGCATCCGCGGTCCCCCACATCACGCCCGCACGGATGCAATCCTCCGTGCGGCGTCCAATCGCGCGCGTCGGCGGGAACAGCTCGGTCGCCGGCAGCTTCGCCGTCCTGCGAACGAGCTCGTCGGACGCGGTGCGCAGCCCCGGCATGATCACACCGCCGATGAAACGACCCTTCGCGCCCCCACCGTCGGCGGTGATGCAATCGAAGGTGGTCGCCGTCCCGAAGTCGACGACGATCGTGTCCTTCTTGAAGAGCTCCAGGGCTGCCAGCGTATTGACGATGCGGTCGGCGCCGACGGTCAACGGCTCATCGACATCCAGCACGATGGGAAGCTTCGATCGCGCATCGACCAGCACCGGCTCGCGGGTCGTGGCCGCGGTGATGCCGTCGCAGAGGCTTTGCGTGATCGGCGGAGCAACCGAGGCGACGATCGCCGCGCGAATCTCCTGCGTCGAATGTCCCGCCTGGGTCAGCTGCGACGTGAGCGCGGCCGCCCACTCGTCGGGTGTGCGGTAAGGAGTCGAATGCAGGCGCCAATGCCCTTCGAGGCGGTCGCCCGCAAACAGTCCGACCGTCGTCTCGGTGTTGCCGATGTCGAACGCGAGGAGCATGGGGCCGCTAAGATAGCTCGACGTGCCCGTCGCGCACCACGCCCGAGCCGGCGTCGGTCTCGACAAGCAGTGCGCCGTCGGCCCGAATCCCCGCAGCACGCCCGGACAGCGGTGTTCGGATCTGACGGCCGCGCAGCCAGTCGCGGCGGGCGAAGGCCGCACACTCCGAATCGGTGAGCGGTGCGCGGTGCGCGGTGAGTGGGCGCAAGACGGGGATGAGACGATCCAGGACGTCGATGCGACGCACCCGCGGAAGCAACTCGCAGAGCGCAATCGCCCGGTCCGCAAGCTCCGCCGGAACCTCGTTCGCAACATTGATCCCCAGCCCCAAGGCAAGCCACTGCGGCGCATCGCCCTGCCAGCGCGCTTCACACAGGATTCCCGCGAGCTTGCGTCCGTCGACGAGTACGTCGTTCGGCCACTTCAGCGCTGCCTGCGCGCGGCCGAGTAATTCATCGACGACATCGGCGACCACCAAGCCCGCGCGCAGCGAAAGGACGCCCGCATCCGGAAAGGGGGGCAGTACCAGCATCGCGAGCCAGACGCCACCGACCGGTGAACGCCACGTCCGCCCGTCGCGGCCCCGTCCCGCCGTCTGTTCTTCCGCGATCACGACGCTGCCGGCGGGCGCGCCTCGTGCGCCGAGGTCATGAACTGCGTCGAGACTCGACGCGAGCGAACGGAAGACGCCGCAATGCTGCACACCCCAACGGCGGGCGAGCACGGCGGCGGGAAGACCGTCGATTCCTACCCGTGCCACAGCGCGTAGGCAATCGTGAGGACGCCGATCGCCCAGTTGTACGGAGCGAATTCATAGAAGCGGCCGCGCTTCAGCAGCGCGACGAGGAACCGGATGCTCCACAACCCCGCCACGAACGCGATCGCAAAGCTGACCGCGAGCGGTGCGGCACCTACCGCCGCGATGTTCATCGCCGCGTGCCGCCCCTCGACCAATGCGGCGCCGCCGATCACAGGAATCGACAAGAGAAAGCTGAACTCCGCAGCGGCCACCGGATCGAGTCCACCCCACAGCGCCGCGCACACCGTGGAGCCGGAGCGGGAAATCCCGCGGACGACCGCGGCCACCGCCTGCGCGCCGCCGATGCCTGCCGCGATGGGTACGGTGGGCTCGCGTCTGATTCCCGAGAGCCCGCGCGTGGACCAGTTCATGAAGCCGGTGACGATGAACGCGAGGCCAATGAACACGAGCGACGTCGCGGCTTCCTCGACCTGGCGATGAAAGAGGACGCCGATGATTCCCGCGGGTGCGGTGGCGATCGCGAGCAACCCCAACAGGCGCAGCTCCGCCGGCCGGCCGCGGATCGCGCCAATGAGCAGCTGCACGAGACGACGCCCGTAGACCACGAGCACGGCCGCGAGCGTCGCGACGTGAAGCGCCACCTCGACGAACACGCCCGGCGCCCGCACACCGGTCACCACCTCGAGCACGCGCAGATGGCCGGAGCTCGACACCGGAAGAAACTCGGCAAGCCCCTGCACGAGACCGAGGAGGATTCCTTGCCAGAGCGTCATGCGACCTTTCCCGCAACGAGTGCGATCAGCCCGACCACCATAGCGACCTTCAGGAGTGCGCTCACGCGGTCCACTCTGCCGAGCAGCATCCACGTCGCGACGACCAGCACGGCCATTTGCGAGAGCAGCGCGATCAGGAAGTAGGCCCCACCGTAACCCGCGCTCCGTGGCAGCACGAGACTCGCCGGCACGAAAAAGAGTCCAGCCGCGGCCGCGACGACAAGCGCCGGCCGGCGACCGACGACAATCGGCAATGTGCGCCGGCCAATCGCGCGGTCGCCCGCTTCGTCTTCCGCGTCCTTCACGATTTCGCGGACGAAGTGCAGCCACGCCGCCAGCACCCACGGTACGACGCCCGCTCCGGGCAGACCGACGGCGAGCGCGCCGTAAAAAGGGGGCGACCCGGCGACGACCGCCACGGCAACGTTGCCGACCACGGGATACGGCTTGAGCAGCGGTGAATAGGTCAGCATGACGGCAAGGGCGGCGAGGGCGGCAAGGATCTGGCTCCCACTTACCAATCCAGCGCACGTCAGGCCAAGCAACGTACCCGCGAACACGACGAAATCCGCCGTACCGCGCGAGACCTGGCCGGCGGCCAGCGGCCGCGTGGTGGGACGATTCACTCGATCCGCTGCGACATCGCGGATATCGTTCCACGTGTTCCCCACCGCGCCAAGCGCCATTCCCGAAAGCGCCGCGAATATCAGCTCTTTCGGCACGGCGATCTTGCCGAGCGCGATCCAGCCGCCGGCGAGCACGCCGGCAGCGGCGATGAGCAGGTTGGGCCCACGCATGAGCCGCAGTACAGCTATCACTGGCCTAAGACTTCCTCGTAGAGCCGCTCGTAGCGCGGAACGACGCGATCCGCGGAGAACTCGCGCGCGCGTTCGGCCGCCGCGCGTCTCATCCGTTCTTGCAGCGCGGAATCTGTGAGAATGCGCAAGGCGCGCTCCGACATTCCGGGGACGTCGCCCGGCGGCGCCAGGAAACCGCTCTCACCGTCCTTCACAACTTCGGGAATACCGCCGGCGGCGCTGGCGACGACCGGCACCGCGCACGCCATCGCCTCGAGCGCCGCCAAGCCGAACGACTCGGTCGCGGACGGCAGCAAGAAAAGATCGCCGCCGCGCAGCACGTCGCCCACGTCCTCGACTTTGCCGAGGAAGCGCACGTCCTTGCGCAGGCCGTTGCTGTCCACCTCTTGCTCGGCGACATCGCGATCCGGGCCGTCGCCCACGAGGACGAGAGTCGCGGGCAGGGCTTTCCGCACGGTCGCGAAGATCTTCACGACATCGGTGACGCGCTTGACCGGACGGAAGTTCGAGACATGGACGAGAACCCGATGGTCCTTGGGCGCGAGTCGCTTCCGGGAAGAATCGTCTGTCGCGGGGTGATAGTCGGAGGTCGAGACGAAATTCGGAATCACGCGCACGTCGCAGTTGCCGCAGCCGAAGGCGCGATACGTTTCCTCGCGAAGGTAGGTGGAGACCGCGGTGACGGCGTCAGACTGCTCGATCGAGAACTTTGTGAGGGTGAAGTACGACGGATCCTGCCCCACCAGCGTGATGTCGGTCCCGTGCAGCGTCGTGACGATCTTGAGATCCAGTCCTTCGTTGCGGAGCATCTGTTTCGCCAGCCACGCAGTCGCGGCGTGCGGGATCGCGTAGTGCACGTGCATCAAGTCGAGCTGCTCGCGTTTGGCCACTTCATGCTGTTTGACCGCGAGCGCTAAGGCATACGGGGACGACTGCTCGAACAGCGGATACTCGAGCTGCGTCACCTCATGGAACGTCACCCGCTCGGCAAAGCCACGGAGGCGGAAGGGGCTCGCGTACGAGACGAAGTGCACGTCGTGGCCGCGGCGGGCGAGCTCGAGCCCGAGCTCGGTCGCGACCGCGCCGGAGCCGCCGTAGGTCGGGTAGCAAGTGATGCCGATTCTCATAAACCGGGAAGGGGGACGGGGGAAGGGGGAAGGGGAAGGCGATTCCATCGCGCAACAATCTGTCGCGCAAGATGCTCTGGTTGCTCTGTCGCATCCAACATCCAGACTCCTTCCCCCTTCCCTCTTCCCTCTTCCCCACGAAGTTGATTTCTAAACCACGTCTCCTGCCGTTTCGCATAGCGTCGCGTCGAGACGAGAATGGCGTCCCGCAACGCAGTCTCCGGCAGCCGGCCTTGCAACATGCTCACAACCTCCCGGTATCCGACTCCGTCGAGTCCCGCGGCATCCGAGCTCACGCCGGCAGCGAGTACGCCGCGCACTTCCTCGACGAACCCAGCGGCCAGCATGGAGTCCACTCGCGCGGCCAGTCGCCGGTGCAACGCTTCGCGCGGCAATGTCAGGTGAATGTACCAGGGCCGCAACGCACCCGATTCACGCGCCACCTGCTGCCACCAGGAGAGCGCGTGTCCCGTCAGCAACGCGACCTCGATGGCGCGGGCGGCGCGCTGACGGCCACCACCGGGGAAACGCGGATCCAGTCGGCCGGCCCAGCGCGCGAGCTGGGCGCCTTCCAGGGCCTCCGACCACTTACGCAATTGCTCGCGCCGGTCTGCATCGAACGGCGGTTCGCGAAACAGCCCTTCGGCCAACGCGCGGATATACAGCCCCGTTCCACCGACGACAATCGGACGTCGACCGTTGGGAACGGCTTCTGCGATCCATCCGGCCGCATCGCGCGCGAACCGTCCGGCGCTGTACCGCTCCCCGGCGGTGATGAGATCCAGGCCGAGGTGAGGGACGCGCGCGCGCGTGGCGCGATCGGGCTTCGCGGTGCCGATGTCGAGCCCTCGATATACCTGCCGGGCATCCGCCGAGATGACGGTAATCGGGACGAGATCGGCGATCGCCACGGCTACAGCGGTTTTGCCGACGCCCGTAGGGCCGAGAACGACAGGTGTCAGAGGCCTGGTGTCAGGTACGGCCAAACCGCCGTTCCAATTCCTCTTTAGGGAGCTGCACCATCGAGGGGCGGCCGTGGACGTCATGGGCGGGCAGAGTTGCGGTGAGCAAGCGCACGACCAACTCGCGCATCTCGCCCGCATCGAGCGCCTGTCCAGCCTTGATCGCTGCCCGGCACGCGTAGGTCGCGGCGAAACGCTCAAGACGATTCTGCCAACCACCAAACCGTCCGCCGGCGAGATCGGCGACGAGCTCCTGTAGGCAGCGACCGGCCTCGAAGCGTGGATGCGGATTCGGAGCCGTATGCACCACGATGCTGCGACCGGAGAATGGCTCGATCTCAAAGCCGACGCGCTCGAGCAGCTCGCGGTGCGCCTCGATCGCATCGAGCTCCGCGGGCTCGAAGTCGAGCGTCAGGGGCAGCAGTAAGCGCTGCGCAGGCGCGCCGTCACCGGAGAGCTGCCGCATGACGTCCTCATATAGGACTCGCTCATGCGCCGAGTGCTGGTCCACGATCGCGACGCCGCCGTCGGTCTGGAAAAGGATGTAGGTGTCGAAGACCTGCAAAAGGGGAGTGGGGAGTGGGGAGTGGGACGTGTCGGAGCCCTGTCGAAAGAGCTCGAGGGGGGTCCCGCCGCTCAGTGCGGTACCCAGCCCCGCCCACGCGTTCCCACCTCCGATCGGCACCGCAGCCTCGAGTGGCGCCAGTGCCCCGCGCACCGCCTCCTCAACCACCTTCTCCACGAAAAACTTGTCGCGGAAGCGCGCCTCCAGCTTTGCGGGATGCACATTCACGTCGACCGCGTCGCCGGGTAGATCGAGGAACAACAAGAGAGAGGGCCGATCGCCGGGAGCGATCGTCGAGCGATAGCCCGCCTCGGCGGCGCGCAGGATGAACGGGTCCCGAATCGGCCGGCCGCGCACGAAGACGTAGCCCTTGCGCCCGGCGGGCCGCGCCTGCGCCGGTCGTTGCACGAGGCCGCTCACCTCGAGCGGCCCGGCCCGATGTGAGACGGCGAGCAGCGTATCGGCCAGCTCGGCGCCCCATAACGCGTGCACGCGATCGATGAGACGCGACGCGGGTGGGCAGTCGAGCAATTCCCGCCCGTCGTTGATCAGCGAGAAAGCAACATCGGGACGAGTGAGCGCGAGCACCGTGACGGCCTCGAGCGCCGCTCGTGTCTCGGTCGCGGTGGCGCGCAGGAATTTCCGGCGGGCGGGCGTGTTGTAGAAAAGCGCGCGCACCGTGACGCTGGTGCCACGCTGGCGGGCGATGTCTTCGGGACGATCCACCTTGCCGCCGGTGACGCGCAGCCGCGTGGCCTCGCCGTCATCCGCCGACGTCTCGAGCTCGAAGCGAGAGACCGAAGCGATTGCGGGCAGCGCTTCGCCCCGGAACCCGAAAGTCGCGACGCCGATCAGATCGGCGGCCGCGCGGATCTTGCTCGTCGCGTGCCGCTGTAAGGCCAATCCCGCGTCCTCGCGATCCATCCCGACGCCGTCGTCGCTGACTCGGATCAGCGTCTTGCCGCCGTCCTCGAGCTCCACCCGGACCGTCTGCGCCCCGGCATCGAGCGCGTTTTCCACGAGCTCTTTCACGACGGACGCCGGACGCTCGACGACTTCGCCGGCCGCGATTTGATCGGCCACCTGACTGGCAAGGACCTGCACGCGCTCCCTGGCCACGAGACTCACAGTCCGGCGATCTCCGATTCGAGCACCCAGCCGTGAATACCATCGCCGCGGCGCACTTCCCGCCACGGTCCGTAACTGCGACCGACGAGCAGGGCGCCACCGGCTGGAATCGTCGCCGCGGCGCTCGCCCCACCGTACGGCGCATTGCGCACCGGCGCGCCATCCACGACGACGACGGCAACTGGCTGATCGCGGCGCAACATCTCGGTGACGCCTTGCCCAGCGGCGCCGGCCGCGAGCGCACCGAATGCCAGCAACAGCACGCGCCGCCGCTGCGCACCGACGGCCACCGTGAGCCACAGTGCAACCCAGCCCACCGCGGCCGCTATTCCCCACTCCGTCGGCGTACCCCAACCCACGCGCAGCAACCGTTCGGTGATGGGATCTGGCGCGGGCAAGAGATTGCGCGCGCGCACGATCGTCGGATCGCGTGGCGCGAGGCGCGCGGCGCGCGCCCATGCGGCGGTCGCCTTGCCGTCGGCGCCTGCCCGGTAGAGCGTGGCGCCGAGGTTGTACCAATGCGCGGCGTCGCGCGGATCGGCGGAAGCGCGCGCGGCGAAGGAATCGGCGGCCGCGCGCAGGGCGCCCGCCTCATACAACGCCTCCGCGCGTGGGGATTGTACGGGCACGGCATGCCGTGCCGCTAGCAGACCAATCCCCAATACCACCATCGATGCCACGAGCGTTCGCGGACGCCGCGCACCGGCGCCTGCCGGTCCGTCGGCACCCAGCACGCGCAACACCTGCTCGATCTCCGCCGCCAGCTCGGCGGCATCACCGAGTCCTCGTGGCCCGTAGCGGGCCGCGCGCAACCGGTCGCGTAAACGCTTCACGTGATCGGCGACCGCACTGTCCACGCCCGCGGCTCGCAGCGCTTGCCCGAGCCCATCCCCGTCGCGGGCGAAGGCGTCCGGTACGTGACTCGTGAGCATGGCCAGGAACTCCTGCTCCAAGCGACCCAACCGCGTCAGCTGCGGGCCATCCCGCCGCGCTGGTTCAGCAGCCCCGCTCCGCCGCCACCGCCGACGCGCCAACCAGGCGACGAACGGCGGGACAAGCACAACGGCGAGCCATCCTTGCCAGCCTGCCTGGCGGCTGAGGCGGTCGATGTCGCGCTCACCGCGACGCGACAAGAGCGGCGGCAGGGCTCGGGCCGCGCGTGGCTCCGCACCGGCCGCGACCGCGAGGCCGCGCGGGAGCGTGGTCGCGGTTTCGTACTTCCCGGCGCTCGCGTCGAAATAGGGGTAGCGGACTTCCGGCAGCACGAAATTTCCAGAAGAATCGGGCACCGCCAGAAACCGGAACGTCTTGCTACCGGCGACTCTGCCCCCTTGAGCGGCGATCCGGACCTCGGTCTGCGCCGGATAGACGCGGAAGCCAGCCGGCCATTTCAGCCCCGGCTCCGGCCACAGGGCGACATTCCCGACCCCATTGATCGTCACCGCCGCCTCGACCGGCTCGCCGACACGCGTCGTCGCGGGATCGACGTGCAGATCCAGCGTGAGCCCCCGTCCCACGATATCCGTACCTGGAGGAGCCGGCGCCCGCGGCAGCGGCAACACGGCGATTGCAATCGAATCGCTCCGCAACGTGTAGCTCTCTTCACGGCTGAAGAACGAGAACGTGACCGGCAGCGCGTATTCGACCGAGGCCGGCGGCACGATCAACCGGCCGGCCGCGAGTGGAAACACGACCTGGTGCGTGATGAACAGATCCATCCAGTGACCGGAAACCTGCCGCGACAGAGCAACGCCGGACGACGCCGCCGCGGGGTAGGCCCAAACACCTTCCGGCGCGTTGAGCGTGAGCAGTGGCACACGACGCATGCGCTGCCGCAACTCGCGCGGGATCCATGCGGCCGCGATCAGATCCACTTGCTGGCCCGCGTACACCGTGTCACTCGGCACCAGCACCGTGAGCGCCACGCGATCGACGCGGTGTGAGACGGGAGCGGGCGCGCTCTCCAGCAAGGACCGAGCAAGTGGACTGAGCAAAACGGTGAACCGGTCAGCGGCGCTGTCGACGGTCACGAGAATCGGATCGGTGGACTCGACGCTCCGTCCCTGACGCGCGCGCACGGGACCGATCAATAAAGCGCCCGGCTGCTCGGCCCGCAGCTGGAGCTCGCGGACGGTCGTGCGGACGGACCCATTGGTTCCGGTGATGGCGACTTCGGTCATGTCGCGCGAGCCGACAATCGCGAAGCCGGTGAGCGGCGGCAACATGATCTCGACGGGTTCAGCCGTGCGCGTGCGGGCGCGCACCGTGAGCGTGACCTCTTCACCCACGGTGAGATGCGTGCGGTCGACACTCGCGGTGACCTCGGCGCCCTGCATCAACGCCATGAGCGTCACCACGGAAAGAAGTGGAGTCACCAGTCCTTGATCCCTGCAGGCGCGGCCCGGCGCGAGCGCCCAGTCCGGTCGCGACGGGTGCGCAGCTCTTCTTGCCCGATCGATCGCAACACCTGGTCGGCTTGATCTTCGCTCATACCGCTTGACCCATTGTTGTTCGCTGGCTGTTGTTGCTGTCCCCCTCCTCCGCCACCGCCCTTGCCCGGCGAAGGGGGCGGGAGGGGCGGGGGGGGCGGGGGGGGGTTGGGTTTGTTCCCTTGTCCGCCTGCCCGACGCAACCGATTCACCAGTTCCAGATTCCACTTCGCGCGGATGTTATGCGGCTGGAGCAGCAGCGCCTCGCGATATGCCCGCTCGGCGTCGGCGAGGTGCGCATCGCGGCTGGCGCTGTCGGATCGCGCCCGGAGCAACGCCAACAAGCCGAGATTGTAGAGCGCGCGGAAGCGCAGCTCGGGATCGAGCGAGGCGGCTGCCCGCGAGAGGCTCGAGCGCGCGAGCGCGGGATCACCGGCGGCCAAAGCGGCTGTTCCGGCGTTGTACCAAGCGGTGTCATCGTCCTGATGCGCCTTCAACTCCACCAGGTACGCCGCAGCGGCGCTCCGTGGATCGCCTCGGTCCCAGGCCTTCTCCGCCTCCGTGCGCGGGCGCTGCGCCTGCGCAACCGACGTTGTCACCACGAGCAGCGCGATCAACGCCGCGGTGCGGCGACTCAGTGTCTGCATGATCAACACCGTCGCGGCGAGCAGCAACGGGATCCAGGCGCGAGGCCGGCCGCGCTGGGTGCGACTCTCCGTTGCAGTGGCGCGCTTGTACGAAGCCACGAGGTCGCGCACGGCACCCGCCTGATCGGGAAGCTCGGCCGCCACGATAGTCCCTTGCGCCGCATCGGCCACGGCGCCCAGCACATCGTCGCGCCGGCTGCTCTCGACGGGATTGCCGGTTCCATCCTGTTGCCAGCCGAGGAGCGTGCCGCGGTCGTCGCGCATCGGAATCTTCGTGGGTTGGCGACCGCCTTCAGCGACGAGAATCAAGTGGATGCCGAGGCCGGCGAGTCGATGCGCTTCCTGCAACGTCCGTTCGAGCGAATCGTGCGCCTCGCCATCGGTGAACACGACCAACACGCGATCGGCGATCTCGGGACTGGCATGCAGGAGGTCGATGCCCTGCTCCAGCGCCGGCGCCAACGACGTCCCGCCCTCTGAGGCGACATCGGGATCGAGTGCGTCGAGATACAACATCAATGCCGAGCCGTCGACCGACAGCGGGGACAGGATGTAGCTCGTTCCGGCAAATGCCGCGAGACCGAGCCGGTCGCCATCGAGATCCTGAACCAGACGCCGCGCCTCGCGCAGCGCCCGCGCCAAACGGCTGGGTTTCGCGTCTTCAGCCAACATCGATCGCGAGATGTCGACGGACATCACCAGGTTCAATCCGCGGGTCTCTGTGACGATGCGCTCCTCGCCCCAACGCGGCCCGGACAGCGCGACCGCGGCGAGCCCGGCAGCGAGCCCTAACGCCGACGCCCCGAACTTGCCCGCGTTCCGCGCCGTGCGAGCCGTGGCCTCCGACCACGCCGCTGCACGCCGCACACGCGAGCGTCGAGCCCATGCTGCCGCCGCCCACACAGCGCCCGCGACCATCGGCGCGAGCGCGACGACGATCGGCGCGTCGAAGGTGATCACGGGACGCGCACCGCGAATGTGCCCGCGACCACGACTTCCAGAGCCAGCGCGAGCAGGCCCAGACCCAATGGCCAGCGATAGGCCTCGTCATACCGCCGGTAGACGAGATGCTGCACGGGCGTCTTCTCGAGCCGGTTGATCTCCGCGAAGATGTTCGCCAGGGAGGTGGCATCGGTGGCGCGGAAGTAGCGGCCGCCGGTCGTATGCGCAATGTCACCGAGCAACCGCTCGTCGATTTCGACGGGCATGGTCTCGTAGCGCAAACCCAGCGGGCCCTGCCCTGTCGGAACCGGCGCTTCTCCCTGCGTGCCCACGCCAATCGTGTAGATCTTGATGCCGAACGTCGCCGCCGCTTGCGCCGCCGTCCGGGGATCGACGGTGCCCTTGTTGTTCACGCCGTCGGTCAACAGGACCACGACTTTGCTGTTCCCCGGCGCGCGGCGCAGCCGGTTGGCGCAGGTGGCGATCGCCGTGCCGATGGCGGTCCCGTCCTCCAGAATGCCGACGCGCAGCTGGCGGATCGCCTCCTCGAGCACCTCATAATCGGTCGTGATCGGGACCTGGGTCAGCGCCTCTCCGGCGAACGCGACGAGCCCGATGCGATCGGAGGCGCGGGCGCGCACGAACTCCGTCGCGGTGCGACGGGCGACGTCGAGCCGATTCGCGGGAGAGAAGTCTTCCGCGAGCATGCTGCTCGAGATGTCGACCGCGATCACGATAGAGATGCCCTCGCTGCGAATCTCCGCTTTCGCGGAGCCAAGCCGCGGTCCCGCGGCCGCAACAATCCACGCAGCGAGACAGAGCGAGCGCAACGAGACGGGCAGTCTTGCGATCCAGAGACGCTCCGCGGGACCCACGGCGGGCCGCACGTCGCTCATCAGCGCGCCGGCAAGGCGCGCGACCCGGCGCGCGCGCCACCACCACCAGAGTGGCAAGCCTGCGAGCAGCACGAGCAGCAGCGGTCGCGTGAAGCTCATTTGGTGGTCCACCCCCCGCCGTTCCCGCCCAATTCGCGCGCGAGCGCGCGCGCCCGCGCGGCGACGGCGGCTACGTCCAGGCCATGCGCTGTGGCGAACGCGATCTGATCGAGCGCGATGAGCAGCTCGCGCAGGTCACGGAGGGGAGCGTTGGGCTTCGCGCGCTCGACAACGGCCAGGCACTCCGACGTGCTCAACGCTTCGTGTGCCTCGGGAATGGCATGCGCCACAGAGATCCGCAGGTAGTAGGCGGCGCGGGCCGCGACCGCCTTCGGCTCCCCCGCGGCGAGCCAGCGCTCATCGGCAACGGCGGACCCGACCTCCGGCCCACTGGCGGCGAGGACTTTCTTTGGAGATCGACGGCGCCAGGCGATCAGGATGACCAGCGCGCCGGCCGCGAACAGCGTCGCGAGCACAACGGGAATGATGCTCTCTCGCTGGAGCCGCAGCGGGCCGAGCGAGGGCTGCGGGGCGGGCGCTTTCACGCTGTCGGGAATGACGCTAGCAACTCGGAACGTTGCCGCGCCGCCGGCGAGCGAATCGGCCGTGCCGTCGGGACCGAGGCGCCAGAGCGGCGGCATGTCGACCGTCATGAGTCCAGGCGTCCAGGCGACGATCGCGTACCGCACGATCCAGTGCCCCGGAGTCGACGTTGCCAGCACGGTTGCATCCGTGAGCGGCTCGGTCTGCGAGCCCGATGGCAACGTCCCGGCGCGGATGCGCCAGCCCGTCGGCGCGGAGATGGTGCGCTCGATGCGGATCGTATCGCCGACTGTCGGTTGATTCGGCGCGACGATCCAACCATCCGCCTGGATCATCAGTAGCAACAGAACGATCATCGGCTCAGCCGTCTCGCTCGCTCGGCGAACGCCCGCCGCAGCGGCACGCCGTAGGGAATGGTCGTTTGCAGCGCCACGCGATCGACGCCCGCCTGGACCAGCTTGCGCGTGCGCTCCTGTTGCATCCGCTCCGCCGCCATGCGAATGCGGGTCCGTGTCGGGGCATGGCTCGTGTCGACGAGCAGGCGCTGCGACGTCTCGGCATCCTCGAGCTCCACCCACCCGGCATCGGGAAGATCGTACTCGCGTGGATCGTCGATCGTGATTGCCACGACTTCGTGACGCGCTGCGAGTTGACTGAGCGGGTCCTCCCACTCTAGGGCCCTGAAGTCCGAGAGGACGACCACGATGGCGCGGTGTCGCAGCAACTTCGCCGCATAGCTCAGCGCTCCGCCGAGGTTCGTGCCCCGGCTGCGGGGAGCGAACGCCACGAGGTCGCGGATGACTCGGAGCGCGTGGGGGCGGCCCTTCGCGGGTCGCACCACATATTCCGGAGCGTCGGCGAAGAGCAGCGCCCCGACGCGGTCGTTGTGTCGCGCGGCGGCGAGCGCCAACACGGCGGCGACCTCCACCGCGAGCCCCGCTTTGGTGTAGGGGCGGCCGAAGTGCAGCGAACCGGACTGGTCCACGATCAGGAGGAGCGTGAGCTCGCGCTCTTCCATGAACGTCTTGACGAAGGGATGACCCATTCGCGCCGAGACATTCCAGTCGATTGACCGGAAGTCATCGCCCTGCTGATAGGCGCGGACTTCCGCGAACTCGATCCCTTGGCCGCGGAAGACGGACCGGTATTCGCCCGAGAACAGGGTGCTGACGAGGTTACGAGTCCGGAGCTCGATCCCCTTCACCTGCTTGAGCACGTCCGTGGTCACGGCCCGGCGGCGCGCCTGGACCGGGGACCTCACCGCCTTGCGGCGCTCTGGTCCTTCGTACTTCACGGCACGCCGACCGCCTCGAGGATCTTCGTGATCACGTGGTCGGTGTCCACGTCCTCCGCCTCGGCTTCGAACGTGAGCAGGATGCGATGACGTAGAACGTCGAAGGCCATCGCCTTCACGTCCTCCGGCACGACGAACGCGCGACCGCGCAGATACGCGTGCGCGCGGGCGGCCTGGGCGAGATAGATGGACGCGCGCGGCGACGCCCCGAACGCGATGAGTGGCTTCAGCTCGGCCAGTCCCACGTTCTGCGGCTCGCGCGTGGCGCGCACGGCATCGACGATGTAATCCACGACCTTCTGATCCATGAACACCTCGGCGATGGCGCTGCGCGCGGCCAGAATGTCGTCGGCTTCGGCGACGCGCTGCACTTCGATCGGCCGGCCCGACGCCATGCGGCCGACGATCTCTTTCTCCGCGTCGCGCGACGGATAACCGACGCGGACCTTCAACATGAAGCGATCGAGCTGCGCTTCCGGCAGCGGATACGTGCCCTCATGCTCGATCGGGTTCTGGGTCGCGAGCACGAGGAACGGCTCGCCGAGGAAAAACGTCTCTCCGCCGATCGTGACTTGTTTCTCCTGCATCGCTTCGAGCAGGGCGGACTGGACCTTTGCCGGCGCGCGATTGATCTCGTCCGCCAGCACGAGGTTCGCGAACAGCGGGCCCTTCTTGGGATAGAACTCCTGTGACCGCTGGTCGAACACCATCGTCCCGATCACGTCGGCCGGCAGCAGGTCGGGCGTGAACTGAATGCGCGAGAAGCTGATGCGCAGGCACTCCGCCACGGTCCGCACCGCCAGCGTTTTCGCGAGCCCAGGCACCCCCTCGAGCAGGATGTGGCCCCCGGTGAGGAGCCCGATCAACAGGCGCTCCACCATGACCTCCTGGCCCACGACGCGCTTCGCAACTTCACGCGTGATGGTCTGGGTCAGCGCCGCGTCACTCGTCTTTACGGCTCGTGTCGTCATCGCAGCGAAGCCTCTGCGGCACGCTTCACCGTCAGCTCCTTGTCACGAGAGTAGAGCTCCAGCAGCGCTTTCGCCTCGACGCGATCGAGGTGCGCCAGCCCTTCAATCGCCGCGGCGCGCACGAACGGTGTGCGCCGCGGGCGGCCACCGGGCTCTGCGTAACGCGCCAGCACTTCCAGCGCTTCCGGGGCGCCGAGCTGGCCGATCGCTTTCAGCAACGCAGCCAATACCCCTTCGTCTTTCTCCTGCTCCAGCCGCCGCACCAGGACGGTCGTGGCGCCGACCTCGCCTGCGGCCGCAATCGCTCGCGCCGCCGCGGTACGCACGAGTACCGATTCATCCTTGAGCGCGGGCATCGCGGGCCGTGATATCTCGCGGCCACCGAGCTCCGCCAGACCCAGCAATGCCGCTTCGCGGACGCGCTCATCGCCATGACGCGTCAGGTCGATAAGCAATGGCGCGACCTGCGGACTGCCGCTCAGCCCGAGAAATTCCGCCGCCGCGGCGACGACTTCAGGAACCTTGTTCCCGACCTCGCGCTGCAGGACTTCGACGGCGCGCTCGCCCGCTTCCCGCATCGCGGCACGATACGCTTCCCGCAGCTCCGGCGCGGCCTGCAGGTAGGCATCGACGACGAGCCCGGCCGACACCGCGCCGAGGGCGCCCACCGCATGAACGAGATGCGCGCGCTCGGCGGGCGGCACGCGCGGCTCACCCAGCCGCGTCACCATACGCTCCACAATAGCCTCGTCTGCAAGCGCCCCCGCCACTTCACCGATGGCTTCCTGAATCTCCGGATCCTGGATCTTGCCGAGCGAGCGATCGAGACCGGCGACGACCTCCGCGATCGCCCCAATGTCACGAAGCCCAACCAGGGCGGGAGTCAAACGCCGCAGGTGTTCAATCGTGGCACGTTGTTCGTCGGCAGCCGATGCCGCCTGCAACGCCACCACGGCACGTCTCGCCTCGACGTCGGCCGGGAGAGCCTCGAGCCGAAACGCCGCACCCTCGCTGGCGGGCGTCGGCATTTCTGCCGCTGACCGGACGGGCGGCGAGGCAGGCGGCGGCGCAGGGGCGGCTGCGGGAGCGACTTCGCCGAGCACGCGCGAAGCCGAAAGCCGTTGACTCGCGCGCCGGCCCAGCGTGACCGTGATCCGGCCCAGGACACCATCATCGGGCGACACATTGCCGACCGCCACGCCGAACAATCCCAGCCAGTGCTCCGGCGTCGCACCCGGATTGACCTGGATCCCTCGAACGCCGCGCGCGAACAGCAACCCGGCCAGCTCCGCGACTTGCGTGTTGCGTGGAAGCAGGTGTTGGCCGTGCCAGTGCAATCCGGTTGCGCCGATCTTCCAGTCAACCGTTCCCAGCGCCGCGAGCGCCGGTAACGCGTTGGTGATCTGGCGCATCGCTTCGAGCACCGCCGGATGCGAGGGCGGATACAGGCGCGTGAGCCGGAACGTCGTTCCGATCGCGCCCAGCGCGCGGTCCACCGCTCCCGTGTCGATCGCCATGCTCAGCGCTTGATTCGCGCCCCCTTCTCCTCGACGGTGAACACCCACGTGGCAAAGCGCGACGGCTCGATCGGGTCATCGGGACCGATCGCATTCCAGTCGAAATCGCTGCCCGAGCTTTGCGGACCCGCAGCGCGTCGCTGCGCCTCGTCGACCATCGCGGCCGCGCGCTTGACCCAGACACCGAATTGCTCGGGGCGCAGATCGACCCAACCCCGCGGCGCCACCTGCAATGGATCGCAATCGGGGCCGGCCGCACCGGACGAAGCGGGCGTCACCACGACGAAACTGCCGCGCAACACGTGCTTGCCGTCGGGTGCCACGATCGGCAGACCCACGGAGATAATGTGCTGCCTCAGCGGCGCGTCGTCTTGCAGCAGGCGATAGGCTTCGGCCGCCAGGCCCTTGGGGTCGCTCTGCGCCAGCGCCCCAACGCTGCTGCGCAGTAGCCGGCAGAGATACGCCTCGTACAAGAGCTTAGTGAGCCGCGGCGGACCCAGCATCTCGTAGGCGACGCCACGATCGGCATGGCGCTCCTCGAGCGCCCTGAGGCGTCCGACGGCATTGCGGCGCAGGACGCCCGCGCGATAGGTCGGGCCCGCCGTGGCGGCGTCGAGCGCGGCGACCACGTCCTTCCCCGTCGCCCGTCCCTGCAGCTCCATCATCACGTAGTCGGCAACTTCCTCCGGCGTGATGAATTCCATTTGCCCGAGCGCGGTGACGGTCTCGAATTCATCGCGAGCGAAGAGTCCGTTCTCGCCGACATCGATGTAGACGCCGTTCAGCGACCGGCCGAGCTCGCGCCAATGGCGAGCACCGGCCTTGAAGGCGTCCTTGATCGGCACGGGCGCTTCACAATCGACGAGCGGGATCGGTTTGCCCTTGCGGCGCACGGGGCCGTAGGCGACTTCGCGCCACGCGATCGTCGCGGTGGGCTTCACCTCGACCGTCGCCGGGGCGTCCGGCGTGCGTCCCAGCAGAAACAGCAGCATGGAATGCGCGCCGGCGACCGCCGACTTCGTGAGCAAGGTGCGGCTCGGTCTTTCCTCCGAATGCGTGTACGGGATGTTGAACCCCATGCCGCCCGTGCCGCTCGTCCCGATTTTTACGTAGGCCTTCGTGCCGGCGCGGCGCAGCCCTTCGGTGATGATCTGCGCATGACGAATGAGCTGTGGCATCGTGAGCTTCAGCAGATGCTGTTCCACCGCAGCCTGGTTCGCCGTGCCGTGCTTCGCCTGATCCAGCAGCTCGCGCGCGCTCTGAAAGATGTCCTGATACGCGAACGCGGTCGCGGTATTGATGCTGTCCACGACCGCGTCTGGTCTGTATCGGAGCAGGAGCTGAAACAAGAGATTGCGCTCCAGGACCTGCTCCGTGAGATCGCCGAGCAGGTCGCCCAGCAGCAGCGCGCGATGCTCCGCGCTCGCCATCACGGTCGACACATCGAGGCGAGCCACCGGCTCCGGCATGAAGACGTTGCCCGACTCCACTTCGATGGCCGTCGAATTCCGGTACGGCTCGAGCGTCTTGGCGGCCGCGCGCACCTCGTCGTCGAACAACGCGACGAGCACCAGCCGGCGGGGCGGCTGCGGCACTTCGAGCAACCGGCGCGCGACCGCGTGGCCCACCAGGCCACTGCCGCCGAGCAGCATCACCGTTCGGTCAGCGAGATCCATGGAGTCGCTCGATCGCTCCGATTTCCGCCCGCGTCAGCTCGCGCCAGCGCCCTTCTGCCAGTTTGCCGAGCCGCACGGGCCCGTAGGCGACGCGATGCAGCCATTCGACCTTTAGATCCAGCGCCTCGGCGAGGCGGCGCACGATCCGCTGGCGGCCCTCGGCGAGCGTAATCTCGACTTCGACCGACTTTCCCGCTGGTCGGACGCGGGACTCGACCACGCGCACCGCGCGCCTGTCGATCACGATCCGCTGCGCGAGCGCAGCACGGACGCCCGCCGCATCGGCGCCATGAACGGCCAGCCAGTAGGTTCGCGGGACTTCGTAGCGAGGATGCATGAGCCGGTTGGCTGCGTCACCATCCGTCGTCAGCAGCAACAAGCCCGACGTCATGACGTCCAGGCGTCCAACGTACGTGAGACCCGGCACCTTGGGGAGGAGGTCGAACACGGTACGCCGCCCTTCGGGATCAGAGCGACTGACGACGTAGCCGATCGGCTTGTTGAGTGCGAGCCAGGTGGTCCGCGCGGCGGCGCGAACGGCGCGGCCGTCGACCGTGATCCGCTGCACGCCGGGATCGACGCTCATCCCGATGGTCGCCGCTGTGCCGTCGACGCGGACGCGCCCGGAGCGGATCAAGTCTTCCGCTTTGCGGCGGGACGCGACGCCCGCGCGCGCCAAAGCGCGCTGCAGGCGCATCAAGGTCATTCGGGTTCGTCGACTGGCGTGGGGCGCCGGAGGGCGACCGACAGCTCCTCGAGCCGCGGCAAGTCCTCCAGGTCCTTCAGTCCGAGAATCTCCAGGAACGGTGGCGTGGTGCCGTACAGCAGCGGCCGCCCCAACCCTTCGCCGCGCGTGACGACTTCGATCAGACCGCGCTCGACCAGCTTGTCCATCACGGCGCTGGAATCGACGCCGCGGATTTCATCGACCTCGAGGCGTCCGACCGGCTGCCGATAGGCGATGATCGCGAGCGTTTCGAGCGCCGCCGGCGACAGGCGACGCGGCCGCAGCGCAAACTGCGCGCGCTCGATGGTCTCGGCATACTCACGGCGGGTGAGGAACTGCCACCCCTCCGCAATCTCCACCAGCTCGACGCCGTGCTCATCGCCGTACGCCGACCGAAGGGCGGCGAGGGCGGCACGGACAGCAGCTTCGCCGGCCTCGGGCTCGAGCGACGCCAGCTCGTCGAGCGTCAGCGGGCGCGACGCCGCGAACAGCGCGGCTTCAAGCAGCTTCGCGAGCGGTTGCACGCTTGATCACCATCGGGCCGAACGGTTCAGGCTGGGACAGCGTGAGCGCGCTGCGCTTGGCGAGCTCGAGAAGCGCGATAAATGCCGAGAGGACGTCAACGATCGATGACTGCGGGCCGACGATATCCAACCAGCCAAACTCTTCCTTCTCTGAGAGTAGGGTCGTGATGCGCTCTGTCGCCCCCTCGACGTCGAGCGGGCGCGGCACCACGCGGTGCAACATGGGCTCGGGAATGAGCGCGATGACGCGCTCCGCAGCCGCCAGCAAGTCATTCAAGTCAATCTGGAGCGGCGCGGGCGGCGCATCCGCGGGAGGCGCTTCATACCCGCGGCCAAACCGCTCGGCCCGCAATTCGGCAGCGTGGCCGAGCCAGTCCACCAGCTCGCGAATCTGCTGATACTCGAGCAGCCGGCGCACCAGCTCGGCGCGCGGATCTTCCCATTCGTCGTCGCCCAGATGCCGCGGCAGCAGCAGCTGCGCCTTGATGCGGAGCAGACGCGCCGCCATCTCGAGATAATCCGCCGCCTGATTCAGTCCGAGCTCGTTGATCACCGCTAGGAATTGGTCCGCGATCTTCGCGATCGGCAGATCGGTGATGTCGACCTCGTCTTCCCGGATCAGATGCAGGAGCAGATCGAGCGGGCCGGAGAATTTCTCCAGCTCGACGACGAAGCCAGCCTGGTCACGTAGGATCGGACTGGTCACGTCGGGATTGCTCCCGGCAGGGCAAGGGGCGATAACAGCTGCAATGCGAGGCCCATCAGCTGGATGCCGGGCCACATGAATACATTGATCACGCCCGGCAGCAGCCACATCACGAGCAGAATGGGAATAATGCCGAACGCATACAACTGGCGGTATCGCATCCCAGCGGCAGTCGGCAGGGCTTGTTTGAGCACGTGACTGCCGTCGAGCGGCGGAATCGGGATCAGGTTGAAGCACGCCAGGATGAGGTTGATATACATCCCCCAGAACATCATGCGCTGGAGCAGTTCGAGGCCGGACGGCGCCCCGCCGAGGGCGTGTGCGATCGCCCCGACGAATGCAAACACGATGGCGCTGATGAGGAAAAGGACCAGATTCGTCGCAATCCCGGCGAGTGACACGATGATATCGCCGCGCACATACCGGCGGTAATTGCGCGGATTGACCGGCACCGGTTTGGCGGCACCGAACACGAATGGCGCATGGCTGAGGATGAGCACCGCCGGCAGGATGATCGTCATCACCGGATCGATGTGTTTGAGGGGATTCAACGTCAACCGCCCGAGCATGTAGGCGGTGGTGTCGCCCTGCCGATACGCTGCTTCGCCGTGCGCGTATTCATGCGCGACGATGGAAAAGAGCAGCACCGGGACAAGTAGCGCGATGTCCTCGAACGGCACGGCGTAAGATAACGTAGAGCCTTGACCTGACGCAACTTACCGTCTACTTTCCGCGCCATGCCGAAGATCAAGTCCGCGAAAAAAGCGATGCGTCAGGCTCGTGCCCGCACGGTCCGCAACAAGGCACAGCGCTCGTCGCTGCGCACCGCGTTGAAGCACGTGCGCGCGGCCGCGACCGCGGATGCCGCCGCTGCCGCCTACGCACTCGCCGCCCGCGTGCTCGATCGCGCGGCGCGCAAGGGACTGATCCATAAGAACGTCGCGGCCCGGCAGAAATCGCGGTTGGCGGTGTTGGTGAGACGGTTGAAAGAAAAGGCGTCGTAACCGCTACATCGCAGCCAATTCCCCTCCGCACTTCTCGCAGTACCACTCCGTCGCCAGGTTCATCGTCCCACATTCTTTGCACTTGAGAGTCTTTGCGACCTCGGCGTCCGGGTTCGCCGGGGCGACCGGCACCGCGTTCTCCGGCTCGACCGGCTGAAACTGCGCACCGCTCGCGCGACGAGGCGACGGCCCGCCCTTGTCGTCCTCGGTGACCGACTTGAGAAACGCGAGCTCGTCGACGGGCGTTCTGCGCTTGTCGGGTCCTTTTGGCGGCGGACTCGTTGGAGCGCGACCGGCCCCGGTCCCACCCGCGACCGGTTTGGCCTTCACTAACGCGTCCAGCTCCTCCAATCTCGTGATGTCGCGCTCCACGTCGAGCAACTCGTCACGGACCGCGCCCAGCTCCGCCAACGCGTCCTTGTGGACCTGCCCCCACTGCCCCTCGTCGTATTCGCCGACCTCATGGCGCAACTCCGTCTCGGCCAACCGCTCGGCGACGGCCTTTTCTTTTTTCTGGAGCTCGAGCAGAAACTCCTTGCGCTGCGCGATGAGCTGCCGGGCGACATCGGCGTGCGCCCGCAATTCTTCGGTCACCGCTTTGAGCCGGGCTTCGTAGTCGGCGCGCACGCGAGTGCGGACGTGCTCCGGCGCCGAGTCGGCCGTCGCGCTGATGCGCGCCAGCCACGCCTCGTATTGGCGGCGCTCTTCCAGCAGCCGTTGGATGGCAGCAGCGCTCTTCGATGGTGCCTTAGGCATCGAGCCTCAGCGGCTGTGGCTGCCCGATCATCCGAGCGGCAAGGATTATTCGCGCGCAGTGCTCCAGACTTTCCATCCGGATCCAAGCCTCATCAAGGGTTTTGCCCATGGTGACCGCGCCATGATTGGCGAGCAGTAATGCGTCGTGACCCTTGAGGTACGGCATCACACGGTCACCGAGCTCGGGCGTGCCTGGCGTGCCGTAGGGTACGAGCGGCACCGGTCCCACCACGAAAATAAGCTCCGGCAACAAATTGCCGGGAATCTCTTCTCCCGCAACGGCGAACGCCGTCGCCATAGGTGGATGCGCATGAACCACCGCTTGCACATCGGGACGGTGACGCAGGATGCGCAGGTGTAAGTCCAACTCGCTGGTAGGCTTGCGAGGGCCCGCGCGGCGGGGTTTCCCGCTGAGGTCGACTTCGACCATGTCACGCGCAGAGACGAGCGCCTTGATGTAACCACTCGGCGTGACGAGAACGCGGTTCGCCGCGAAACGCACGGAGAGGTTGCCGTCTCTGCCCGCGATCAACCCGAGAGCGGCGAGTTGCCGGCAGCACAGCGCCATACGCCGAGCCACGGCCGATCTCATAACTCGTGAACGATGGCGCCCGCGACGATGGTGAGGATTGCGCATCCCGTCAGCGCGCGGCCGGTGAACGGCGTATTCCGGCTCTTCGAGTGGAACGTTGCGGGATCGACCGTCCACTTGGCCGCTGGATCGAGAACGACGACGTCGGCGACGGCGCCGGGTGCGAGCGTTCCGCCGGGAAGATGGAACACGCGCGCCGGCTCCGTGCTCATCCGGCGAATCAGATCCGGCAGCGTGAACAGACCGCCGCCCACGAGGTCGGTGTGCGCAACGGCGAAGGCCGTCTCGAGCCCGACGATGCCGAACGGCGCGTCGTCGAACGCCGCCTCCTTTTCGTCGTACGCGTGCGGCGCGTGATCGGAAGCGATGCAATCGATCACGCCCTCTTTGAGGGCTCCCTGGAGCGCCTCGATGTCCATCGTCTCGCGCAGGGGCGGGTTCATCTTTGCGTGCGTGTCGTATTCCTCGCAGGCCACATCAGTGAGCACGAGATGGTGTGGGGTCGCTTCCGCCGTCACCCGAACTCCGCGCTCCTTCGCTTCACGAATGATCGCAACGGAGCCGCGCGCCGAAATATGACAGAGGTGGACGTGCCCGCCGGTGAGCTCCGCCAGGAGCACGTCGCGTGCAACCATGATCTCTTCGGCGGCGGCGGGAATGCCCTTCAGGCCGAGCCGAGTGGCGACGAGGCCCTCGTGCATGACGCCGCCCGCCGAAAGTGTCGGATCCTCGCAGTGGTCGGCGATGGGGATGTCGAAGGTCCGCGCGTATTCGAGTGCGGTGCGCATGAGATGACTCGACACGATCGGCTTGCCGTCATCGGAGACGGCGACCGCACCGGCTCCGACCATTTCCCCGAACTCCGCAAGGCGCTCGCCTTTTTGGCCGATGGAAACGGCGCCGATTGGATGCACGCGCGCCAGGCCGGCGCGCCCCGACTGACGGATGATGAAGCCGACCGCGGCCTGGTTGTCGGTCACGGGATCGGTGTTCGGCATGGCGCAGATGGCAGTGAACCCACCCGCGGCGGCGGCCCGCGCCCCACTCGCCACCGTTTCCTCGTCCTCGTTTCCTGGCTCGCGCAGATGGACGTGCAGGTCGATGAGACCAGGCGCGATCACTTTGCCGTTCATCTTGCGCACGAGTGCACCGTCCGGCGCGGTGAGGCCGCGCCCCACACCGGCTATCGTGCCGTCCTGAATCAGGACGTCGCCCACCTCGTCCACGTCACGGCTCGGATCGATGATCCGGCCGCCCTGGAGCAGGATCGGGCGATTCACTCGCTACCTCCGCCGCCCTTGGCGGCGTCGGCCAGCTCCGCGCGTCCCCCCGCGAGCAGATACAAGACCGCCATGCGCACCGCAACACCGTTCGTCACCTGATCGAGGATCACGCTGTGAGGCCCGTCAGCGACGCGGGAATCGATCTCGACGCCACGGTTCATCGGCCCGGGGTGCATGATGGTGATCGCGCGGGGTGAGCGCTCGAGCCGCTCGGGAGTCACACCGAAGACGCGGTAGTACTCGCGCACGCTGGGGATGAATCCCTTCTCCATTCGCTCGAGCTGCAGGCGCAACACGTTCAGCACGTCCGCCCATTCGATCGCTGCTTCGATGCGTCCGAACACTTTCACGCCGAGCTCTTCGATGCCGCGCGGCAGCAACGTCCACGGCCCGCAGACGGCGACTTCCGCGCCGAGCTTGGTCAGGCCCCAGAGGTTCGACCGGGCGACGCGCGAGTGTAGCACGTCGCCGACGAGGCAGACCTTGAGGCCTGCGATCTTGCCGTGCTTGTCACGAATCGTGAGCAGGTCGAGCAGCGCCTGTGTCGGATGCTCGTGTTTGCCGTCGCCCGCATTGATGACGTTGGACGCGATCCGATTGCCAAGGAATTCGGCCGCGCCGGACGAGGGGTGACGGATCACGACCATGTCGATCCGCATCGCTTCGAGGTTGCGCGCCGTATCGACCAGCGTTTCCCCCTTCGACACCGACGAGCCCGTCGCGGTAACGTTGACCGTATCGGCAGAGAGCCGCTTTTCGGCGAACTCGAACGACACGCGAGTGCGCGTCGAGGCTTCAAAGAACAGGTTGACGATGGTTTTGCCCCGCAGCGCGGGCACTTTCTTGATAGGCCGCTCCGAGACCTCTTTGAACGGCTCGGCGGTATCGAGGATGAGCCGGATTTGGTCCGCCGTCATGTGCTCGAGGCCGGTGAGATCTTTGCCGAGACTCATCGGACCAAGTCCACCTGATCGCGGCCGTCCAGCTCTTCTACCTGGACGTCGACGCGATCACCGGGAGCAGTCTTGAGCACCTTCCCGACGATGTCCGCCTGAATCGGCAGCTCCCTGCCCCCGCGGTCCACCAGCACGCACAGCGAGATCCGGTTGGGACGGCCAAAATCCGCCAGCTCATCGAGGGCGGCTCGGACGGTGCGTCCCGTGTACAGGACGTCATCCACGATAACCACGTGCTTGCCGGTCAGATCGCCCGGCAGGTGCGTCTCGCCGATCACGGGCTTCGGCCCGACGGTGCCTAGATCGTCGCGATAGAGGGTGATGTCGAGCGCGCCGCGCGGTACCGCGACGCCTTCCTCTTTTTCGATCAGCCTGGCGATGCGTTCGGCGAGCTCGACGCCGCGCCGCTGGATGCCGACCAGCAGGAGATCGTTAGTACCGTGTGCCAACTCGAGGATCTCGACGGCCATACGCTGCAACGCCCGCGACATCGCGCGGGCGTCTAGGAGGGTCGTGCGTTCTTCCACTTTTGGCCGGGGCATTTCGAAAGGGAAAGCTACCATGCAAGGCGGCGGCGAGGGAAGGCGGCGGCGAGAGGCGGCGAGATAATGCGGCGAGCTTTTCCCTAAGCACGAGCTCTACGGTCTCACGTCCCAAGCGCGTCGGGCGGCATTCTCTTCGGCGGCCAACATTGTGGAGGGTGCTTCTCGAATGGGTCGCAATGAGTTTCGAAGGTTCTTGGACATTTCCCTCGGATCATTGTCAGAACTCGAATACGCATTGGAGGTAGCGGCCGATGCGCTAGGATTCGCCGCCGCATCACCTCGCCGCCGCTTTTCCTCGCCGACGCTCCATCTCGCCGCCGTCTCAATACACCGGGGTCAAAGGGGGTTTGCCCCCCAGCACCGCCTCCACGTTGGCGACGGCGATCGCCGCCATTTGACGCCGCGTCTCCGCGGTCGCGCTCCCGATGTGCGGCAACAACACGGTGCGCGGCGCTGCGAGCAAGCGGGGATGGATCGCCGGCTCGTCGGTGTACACGTCGAGACCGGCGGCGCCGAGATGGCCGCGTTCCAGTGCCGCCGCGAGCGCCTCTTCTCGCACGAGATCGCCGCGGGCTGTGTTGATGAGAATCGCGCCGCTCTTCATGCGCGCCAGCGTGTCGGCGTTGATGATTCCTTTCGTCTCCGGCGTCGACGGGGCGTGCAGGCTCACGATGTCGCTCTCGGCCAGCAGGCGACCGATATCCACCCGGATTGCGCCGGTATCGCGCTCGAAATCCGGTTTGGGTGTGCGTGCCGCATACAGCACGCGCAGGCCGAACGCGGGTGCGCGCCGCCCGACCGCTTGACCGATCCGCCCCGCGCCGAGCAGCCCGAGCGTACGACCGCGCAGCTCCAGACCAAGCAGCTGCTCCGGATGCCAGCCGGTCCAACGGCCACTGCGCACGAGATCGACGCCTTCGACCAGCCGGCGCGCCGTGGCGAGGATCAGGGCCCACGTCAGATCCGCCGTTGCGTCGGTGAGCACACCGGGAGTGTTGGTGACCAGCACACCGCGCATCTCCGCCGCGACGAGGTCCACGTTATTGTAGCCGACCGCGACGTTCGCAACGATGCGCAGCTTGGGCAGGTTCTTCAATTCCGTGCCGCCGACCCATCGGGACAGCAACGGGACGATGGCTACCCAGTCCCCCTTTGGAGTCGGCTGGTCGGCGGAGATCCAGGTGATGTCGAGGTCGGTGAGCTGCGACGGCTCGAGAAGATTCCTGAGCTCGGCAGCAATCAGGACCCGATGCGTCAATCGACCTGCAGACCTTTCGGTCCTACATACTCCGATTGGGGGCGGATCAGGTGGTCTTCGGCGTGCTGCTCGATCACGTGCGCGCACCAGCCTGCGACCCTGCCGCACGCGAATGTCGCCACGAACGAACCCGGCTTGAGCCCGAGCGCTTGTAACACCAGCGCGGTGTAGAACTCGACGTTCGTGCGCAAATTGCGGCCCGGCTTGACCTCGTCGAGCACACGGAGAATGGTCTGCTCCACCGCGCGCGCGAGCGTGAAGAGCTTCTTGTCCTCGAGCGCCGCCGAGCTCATCTCGTCCGCCACCTTGCTGAGCACGTCGGCGCGCGGATCGCGCACTTTGTACACGCGGTGGCCGAACCCCATGATGCGCCGGCCCGCCGCGAGCTCCTTCCGCACCCATGCCTCAGCCCGGTCTGCCGAGCCAATGTCCACGAGCATGTCGAGGACCGGTCCCGGCGCTCCGCCGTGCAACGGACCCTTGAGCGCGCCGATCGCGCCGGTCACGGCGCTCACCATATCCGAACGCGTGCTGGCGATCACGCGGGCGGCGAAGGTGGACGCGTTCATGCCGTGGTCGATCACGGTCACCCAATAGGTGTCGATCGCCCGAGCCGCGATCGGATCGGGCTCTTTGCCATGCACCATATAGAGGAAGTTCGCGGCGTGGGACAAATCGGCACGGGGCGCAATCGGTTCCTTGCCCGCGGCGATGCGTGTGTGCGCCGCCAGCACCGTCGGGAAGCGGGCGGTGAGCAGCTTCGCCGCCGCAAGATCGGCATCCGGGGTGATGGCATCGGGATTGGGGAGGTCGAGCGACAGCGTCGCGCTCGCCATGCGCAGCACGTCGATCGGCGGCGCCTTCGCGGCGGCACGGACGACATGCATCGTCTCCACCGGAAGAGCGCGCAGCGCCGCCATCTCACGACGCAGTGTCGTCAGCTCACCCGAGTCCGGCAGCTTCCCGCGCCACAGTAAGTGCGCGGCTTCCTCGAACGTGACTTTGCCGGCGAGCTCTTTGAGCTCGTAGCCGCCGATGATCAGCTCGCCGGCGAGCCCGTCGACGTGACTCAGACGGGTCTGCGCGGCGACGACACCGTCGAGGCCCCTTGGAGCTGAACCGGAGCTCAGTGGCAACGCGTGACTAGAGGTGCGCGGCCCGCCGCCACTGCTCGGCGATCACTGCGTGTCCGGCGACTGTGGGATGAACGCCATCGGAGGCCCAATACTGTTGTGGCGCCGTGCGGACTCGTTCGTCGAACACGGCCTGAAGCGGCACGAAAGTCGCGCCCGCCTGCGACGCGACCCGCGCGGCGGCAGCCTGGCGCGCGGTGAATTCCGGAAACCACTGCTCATTCACCGCACAACAGCGCAACACGAACGGCTCGAGCACGATCAGGCGCACACTCGGCAATGCCTGCCGCGTCTGTGCGAGCAGGGCAGTGTATTGGTTTTCGTAGTCCTGCACGGTACCAGTGTAGCCCTTGCTCAGCTTGTGCCAGAAGTCATTCACACCGATCAGGATGCTGAGCACGTCGGGCTTGAGATCGAGCGTGTCGTGTCCCCACCGCTCCTGAAGGTCGGGAACTTTGTTGCCGCTCACGCCGCGGTTGTAAAATTTCAGTGCGCCTTCGGGATGCTCCGCCAACGCCGCTGAGGCGACGAGTAGCGGATACCCGCTGCCGAGCGCTCCCGCGGCATTCGCGTCGGTCGCGGAGCGGTCGCGGCCGCAGTCGGTGACCGAGTCGCCCTGAAACAGGATCACCGTGCCGGTCGCAGCCGGCTGTTGGGTCAATTTCGCCCCCGCCCCCGCCCCCGCGGGCCAGCGCGCCGAACCGACCAGCGCCGCCGTCGTCGCAATGAAATCTCGTCTTTTCATCGGGAGACCATGCTGGCCCGCGCGACGCGGCGCAAGTCCCACCACATCGCAAGCGGCCCCACGATCGCCAGTGCCAATAGCGGGGGCGACGGATAGAACGGCCGCAGCAACGGGATTTGAAAATCTCCGCCCAGGCGAATGACCGTCTCGACGAGAGCAACGAGGCCAACCACCAGTATCCGTCCTCGCCGCGTGCTCACCGTGGTGCGCGGGTCCGTGACCATGAAAAACACGAACAGCTGGTACATCGGCCCCGTGATCGGCGCGACCTCGGCGAGGAGTGGCCCGCCCACGATGAAATGACGCACGATCGCGAATACGACAAAGCAGGCCACGTACGTCAACGTCACGTGCAGGACGCGCGCCCGCCACGCGATCACCAATCCGAATGCCCAGATCACGAGGTTCGTGCCGAGGTCGTTGCCCCACTGGTGACTGAGAATGGCTACGCTGCCCGGCGCCAACAGGAGCAGCAGTGCGATCGCGAAGTTGCTCGGATTCCACAGATGGCGGCCTCGATACGTGAGCACGTACTTCGACGCAATCGCGAGGAAAGCGCCGAGGGCAAACGGCCACAGAATGTTGGCCTGCGGCTTGATCAGCAGTGCCAGGCTGATGCCCGTGATGTAGGCGCTCGAGATGTTGACGACGCGACCGCGCAGAAACCAGGAGAGGAACACCTCGGTCGCGACGCAGATGCCCAACGTGGTTGCAAGCCGGTTGTAGCCGCCGAGAATGCTGTAGCGCGCCTCTCCAACCACCAGCACCAAGGTGATGAGAAAAACGATCAGGTACTTCGGGTCGATGCGGCTCAGACTCCACGCCGCTCCTCCCCCGCGCGTGCGAGTTGGGGCCTGCGCAGGCGCGGTGGTCACCGGGACGGCTCCGTGATCACGTGCAGCTGGTCCATTGCCAGGTCATCCACGGTCTGCACCGTTCCCGACGGCCAGCGAATCGTCACACGGCCGAGGCGATTCTGGCCCAACCCGAAATGGAGGCGCCGATCGTTCTGACTGCAGAATCCTGTTCCGCCACTCACCACCTGCCGCTGCTTGACCCCTCCGAATTCCGCCGTGACCTCGGCGCCGATCGCGCTGCGATTGCTGCGGGTCCCGATCAGCTTGAGCTCCACCCAGTGACCGTTCGCTGAGCTCGCCAAGGTGTTGCGGTATAGCAGCGCCCTGCCCTTCTCGTTCGCAATTACGACGTCAAGCGCACCACGATTGAAGAGATCGGCGAGCGCGACCGAACGGCCGTCGAGTCGGTCCGTGATTCCGGCTGCCTCGGCGACATCGACGAAGCCGTCGCGGCCGCGATTGAGCAGCACGCGGGGCCGCTCGTAGCCGGAGAGGCTCGCGTTCCCGATCGGCGGCCAGTTTTTCGCGTCCTCGAAGATGTTGCCTTGCGCGCCGGCGATCTTGGACATCGCGTACCAGTAGTCGCGGCCGGTGTCGGCCGAGATGAAACCGTTCATGATGACCAGGTCCAGCAACCCATCGTTATTCAGATCTCCGAACTGCGCGCCCCACGCCCATCCCGCATCGGCCACGACACCCTTGGCGATTTCGTCGAATCGGCCGAGCTCCTTGAGGAAGTTGATGCGGAGGTTGTTGCCCTGAAACAGGAAGCCGCGTTCGGAAATGTTGGTGACGAAGACGTCATGCCGGTCACGGTTGTAGACATCGCCGATCGCCACCGCCATCCCGCTCTTGGAGTCGTCCTCGAGGCCCGCGCGCGCCAGCTCGAAGCGCTTGCCGCCGTGATTGATGAACAATTCCTCCGGACCGTAGTCATTCGCGAGATACAGATCCGGCCACCCATCGTCGTTGAAGTCCGCAGCCGCGGCCGCGAGCGTCCAGCGCGTGCTTCCCACACCCAGCGAATCCGTGACGTCCTTGAACGTCCCGTCGCCCATGTTCTTGAACAGCAGATTCTTGCCGCCGTTCGACGCGAAGTCCCAGCTTTCCTGCATGATGTGCGTGGTTTTCAGGTGCCAGAAATCGATGTCGGAGCGGAAGTAGCCGGTGACGTAGAGATCGAGGAGGCCGTCGCGGTCGAAGTCGAACCAGATCGCGCCGTTCGAATTCATCCAGCGCTTGAGGCCCGCCTTTTCGGTGACGTCTTCGAACCGGCCGTTGCCGAGGTTGTGCAGCAGCTGCGGATAGCCCCACTTGTACACGAACAGGTCCTCGTTGCCGTCGTTGTCGTAGTCACCCCAGACCGCGCCCATGGATACGCCTTCGCCCGGACGGTTCAGCGAAGCGACACCCGCCTCCGCCGCGACATTGCGGAACGTGCCGTCATGCTGGTTTACATACAGCGCATTCGCCGCACCGAAGCGAGACGTCGTGAAGTACAAATCCGGCCAGTTGTCGTTGTTGAAATCGGCGACGGATACGCACGCGCCCAGCGCCGCGATGTGCGCCGCGATATTCGCAAGCTTGGGGTCCAGCGTCGTCTCCTGATGCACGAAGTCGATGCCACTTTCGTGCGAGACTTCACTCAGCTGGATGCCGGCTCGTCCCCCGACGCGGGCGGCGGCGCGACCATTCAGCGCGAGGACGGCACCGATCGCGGCGACGAACGCGGCGATCACGATGAAACGACGCCAAGACATGGCGTAAACAATATCCAGCACCGCAATGGGGCGTTAGTTTCCCAGACCCATGAACCGCACGTCCTTCCACCCAATTGCGGCCGTCGCAGCGCTCGCGGCATTCGCATTGGGTTGCCACAGGGGCCGCGAGCAGAATCCGGCCGATGCCGGCGCCATTCTCACCGCCCGCACGCTCGGCCTCGCGTACCTGGAGGACAACCGGCTCGACGACGCCGAGGCTGAGTTCAAGAAGTTGATCCAGCTGGCACCGGATGAGCCCTCCGGGCATGCGAACCTCGGCCTGGTCGATCTCAGGATGGGTCGGTATCAGGACGCCGCGCGGGAAATCAATCGCGCGGTCGAGCTCGCCCCGGACGATCCAGACGTGCGGCTGCTTCAGGCGACCTTGTTCCGATTGACGGGCCGTCCTGAGGACGCTCGCCGGGTGCTGGAGTCGGCGAGTCACACATCCCCGAATCACCTGAAAACGCTCTATGCGCTCGCCGAGCTCGACAGCACACGGCGCCGCGAGTACCTGGGCCGGGTGGTCGACATCGCGCCTGCCAACGTGCCCGCGCAGCTCAGCCTGGCGGAGGCGCTGCTGAATGCCGGTGACACGGTTGGCGCGCGCGATCATCTGGAGCTGCTACGGCAGCGCCTGCCGCAGATGCCACCGCAAGCCGCACGATTCTTCGCCGCCGCGCTGGCGGACGTGCAGGCGAATCGCATGACAGACGCGCGCGTGGCCTTCGCGCGTGCCAAAGCCTTCCTCGAGACCACGCCAGTGTACCAGGCCGGGCTGGCCGATTTGCGCGCACCGGAAGGGGCGAGTCCCGGATATCCAGTCCTGACGCTCAGTCCCCGGCTCGCGCTGCTGCAGCGCAATCCGACTGCGGTCGTGAATGCCATCCGCTTCAGAGACGTGACCGCAAGCGTCGGACTCGGCACGCTGGACGGGCGGAACGGGGGGGGCACAGTAGTGGCGGCAGGCGATTTTGACGGCGATGGCCAAACGGATCTGCTTACCGTGTCATCCGGCGCCCTCCAAGTCTATCGAAACGATCACGGCCGGTTCAAAGCGATCGCCGGCGCGGGAATCAAACCGCTCACCGCGCCTACGTCCGCTGTCGTCGGCGACTATGACAACGACGGCCATCTCGACGTCCTGGCGATGGGCCGCTCCGGCGCTCTGCTCCTGCACAACAACGGCGACGGCACATTCCGCGATCAAACGCGGGCCACGGGAATCGCCGACACCGTGCCCGCTACCACCGGGCTGTTCGCCGATCTCGATCACGACGGAGATCTCGATCTCTTCCTCGGCACCTCGCGCGGGGATCGGCTGTACCGGAACAACGGTGACGGAACGTTTCGCGAATTAGCGGCGAACGCAGGTCTTACCAGCTCAAAAGCCCGAACGAACGCCGTGGCCTTTGGCGATTTCGATGGCGACGCGCGGACGGATCTGGTGGTGGCGCGCGAGAATGGACTCGCCGTATACCGCGGCCTCGAGGAAGGGCGGTTCGAGGACGTCACCCAGCGCAGCGGTCTCGCGAGCGCGCGCGGATCGCGCATTGTCGCGGCCGGCGACTACGACAACGACGGCTTTCTGGATCTCTTCGCCGGCGATTTCTACCGCAATGATGGCACGGGAACGTTCACGCGCGATACTCGTGCAGTCCGCCCCGGTGCTGCGGATGTGCTCGATGCCGTGTTCTTTGATTTCGACAATGATGGTTGGCTGGATTTGATCACCGCCGGATCAAACGGCCTGGTGCTCCTGCATAACGATCAGAACGGCCGTTTTAGTGACCGCACCGCACTCCTACCCGCCGGCCTGGCACACAGCGGCGCGCGACGAGTATTCGCGTTCGACTACGATGATGACGGCGATCTCGATCTCCTCGTCGTCGGGCTCGACGGTCAGGCGCACCTCCTGCGCAACGATGGCGGCAACGCCAACGAGTTCGTGAACGTCCGCCTCGTCGCGCTGCGTGACGGCAGCGGCAAGAACAACTCCTTCGGCATCGGGTCACGTCTGGAGCTGCGCGCCAAAGACCTATACCAGATGCGCGTCGTCGATCAACCGGTCGTGCATTTCGGTCTGGGGAACCGGCTCAAGGCTGACGTGCTGCGCGTCGTATGGACGAACGGAGTGCCCCAGACCTACTACTATCGCGGCGGCGAAGCTGGAGGCGCCGACCGCAATGTGCTGGAGCAGCAGGTCCTAAAGGGCTCCTGCACCTTCCTCTATACGTGGGATGGCGAGGCCTACCACTTCCTCACCGACGTCACCTGGGCCAGCGCGCTCGGAATGCCCCTCGGCATCATGGCCGGCGAAAAGACCATCTACGGTCCTCCCCAGGCGGCGCGGGAATACTTCCGGATCCCGGGCGATCACCTGAAGCCAGTCGCCGGCCGCTATCGGATGCAGCTCACCGAAGAGCTGTGGGAGGTCGCCTACGTCGACCAGCTCGCCCTGCTGGCCATCGATCATCCCGAATCGGTGAACGTCTTCGTCGACGAGCGCTTCGTGCCGCCGAACGTGGCGACCGGCGAGCTCGCGATCCACCAGGTTCGCAATGAGCAACTGCCCCTCTCCGCCACGGACGAGCG
>WNFH01000454.1_pt1 | contig 57967 bp, 64 predicted proteins | sample 5400411 | NCBI WGS metagenome assembly WNFH01 (sample SAMN13153347, study PRJNA577476) | soil metagenome | isolation source: 200 cm saprolite under Douglas fir tree site 2 hole 3 | place: USA:California | collected 2015-04-18 | reverse complement strand
CAAGCGCATAGCCTTTGTGTCCTCCCAATTCGCTTTCAGAACCCAGAGGAAGCTGAGCGCCTCCATTGATCATATCGCGAGGATCGGCCGTCATGCGGCCGTTCTTGTCGACAATCCATCCTCTGGGAATTTCCGTCTTTTTCCGGATGGCTATTTCTATCTTGCCATAGGCGACAGCGCTGGTGGCCATGTCGATCACGATGGGAGGCTCCCTGTTGCCCGGAAAGGCTATGGCGATCGGATTGGTTCCGAGCATTCTTTCCGCACCCCAAAGAGGGGCCACCAGCTTCGTGGTATTGGTCATGGCCCAGCCGATGAGATCTCTTTCAAGCGCCTTTAAGGGATAGTAGCCTGCGATGCCGAAATGATTGGTATGGCATACGCTCACCCAGCCCGAGCCGTACTTTTCTGCCTTCTCCATGGCGATCTCATTTGCCTTAGGTCCGACGACCAAGCCCAGGCCGTTGTCTCCATCTACAGTCGCCACGCTGATTTTTTCCCGGACAATTTTGATGTTGGGCCTGGGATTGATTCTCCCCAGCGTGAGCATATCGAAGTAGGTGTGAAGCCGCGCCACGCCGTGGGAGTCGATGCCTCTCAAATAGGTACTCAACAGGGAAAACGTGGGATGCTTGTTCTTCAGCCATCTTACCCCTTACAGCGCCCGCTCGCTCTCTTTCCAGGGCGCCAGGTGCCTCTGCAAACGCTCGACGGCGCCGCTGAGGATCACGCCGAGCAGGGCGAGAAAAATGACCGGGACGAAAAACTTGTCCGTCGCAAAGGCGCTGGAGTAGCGAATGAGCAACGCCCCCATCCCCGTCACTGCGGTAAACATCTCCGCCGTGATGATCCCTATGAGCGCCCGCCCTACCGCCAATCTCACCCCGGCCATGATGAAGGGGAGAGCGGCAGGTACAATGATTTTGGTAAAGATCTTTGCTTCTCCTGCTCCATAGGCCCGCCCGACATCCACGAGGCTCGCGCTCACGGTCCGCACCCCGCTGAAAGTGTTCATGAGCACGGGAAAAAGACCGCTGAGAAAAACGACCGCGATCTTAGCCGGCGCGCCGAGCCCGAACCAGAGCAGGAGCAACGGGATGAGCGCCACCCGAGGCGTCGCATCGAAGGCGTACACGTAAGGGTCGAGCAGGTACTCCGCGAGCCGGTAGCGCCCCATGAGGAGTCCCAGGAAGATGCCGAGCACGAGAGCCGAAATCAGTCCGGCAGCATAGACCTGCAAGCTCCCGAGCGCCTGGCGCTGGAATTCCCCCGAGATCAGAAGCTGCACACAGGCGCGCGCGATCGCAGTCGGGTAAGAGAGAAAAAGAGGATTGACGTCGCGGCCGAAAATCTCCCAGACAAGCAAGAAGAAGACGACCGAGCCTCCGCGCAGCAGACCCCGTTGGTCGGCCAAGCGAAACCGTTTTGACGGCGACAGGCTGATCTCCGCCAGCGCCTGCTCTTCAAGTGCGCTCAGTGCCACGCGTTACCTCTCGTGTGTTTCATCGACGTCAGCCAGCGGCGCGCTCCGTTTCTTTCCATCGTGCCATCCGTCTTTCCAGAGCCTGTGTGGCCTGAATCAACCCAACGCCCAAGAGGCCAAGGACGATGATCACCACAAACATCTTGGCAGTCTCGAAAATATTGCCGTAAAGAGTCAGCATCGCCCCGAGTCCGGTGATGGCTGTGAAGAGTTCTGCCACGATCATCCCGACTAGACCGCGTCCCACGGCCAGCCGCACGCCGGCCATGATGAAGGGAAGGGCTGCTGGAAAAACTACTTTGAGAAGAATTTGTCGCTCCGAAGCCAAATAAGCGCGCCCGACCTCCACCATGGACGCGCTCACGTTCTTCACGCCGCTTGCCGTGTTGATGAGTATAGGAAAAAAGGCAAAGAGAAAGATGATCACCACCTTGACCCCGAATCCCAGGCCGAACCACATCATGAGGAGCGGGGTTAGAGCGACCTGCGGCGTGGCGTAGAGAGCGTTGATATGCGGCTCCAAAATCGCCTCTGCGAGCCGCGACCGCCCCATCGCCACTCCCAACCCGACGCCCAGGAGGAGCGAGGCGCCAAAGCCGGCGGCGAGCGCGGACAAGCTGACAAGGAGCTGTCGGATGAGTTCGCCCGACCAGATCAACTGCGCAGCCGCCCGGAAAACGGCAGTGGGATAAGTGAGCAGGATCGGATCGGTGCGACGGCCGTAGAATTCCCAGGCTGCAAGAAAGCACAGCACAGAGGCGACGCGGATCAGGTTCGGGTGGTCATAGAGGGACCACCGCTGTTCGCGCCGAAGTCCCAACTCTTGGATGAGCTGCTCGTCCAGTGAAGCTGCCACGGCTACCCTCTAAGGGATTCACGGATGCCGGCGCGGAGCTGCGCGAAGCGCGGGTCCGCCTTGACGTCCCCTTCCCACCGTGGTCGCGGAAGATCCACCACCACTTCTTCCTTGATCCGTCCGGGACGGGAATGCATGACCACAACTCGATCCGAGAGATAGATCGACTCATCGATGCTGTGGGTGACGAAGATCACGGTGGTGTCGGTCTTGGCCCAAATCTTGAGCAGCTCCTCCTGAAGTTGCTCGCGCGTCTGCGCATCCACCGCACCAAAGGGTTCGTCCATAAGCAGGATGTCAGGTTTCTTTGACAGCGCCCGAGCGATCCCCACCCGCTGCTGCATGCCGCCGGAGATCTGATGCGGATAGTAGTCCTCGAAGCCCTGGAGGCCGACTAGCTCCAGATATTTTCGGGAAATTTCCCGACGCTCCTCCCGAGGAACTCCTTCGATCTCCAGCCCGAACTCCACATTGCCTAGGACGGTGCGCCATGGGAGCAAACCGAACTGCTGAAATACCATGCAGCGATCCCTCCCCGGGCTCGTGACCGGCTTGCCGTTGACAAGCACCTCGCCGCGATCTGCCCGTAGGAGTCCGGCGATGATCCGAATCAAGGTGGTTTTGCCACAGCCGCTCGGCCCCAGAAGACAGACGAACTCCTTCTGCCGAACGGAGAGACAGATGTCATAGAGCGCTATCAGTCCGGGTTTTCGTGGATCATTCTGCTCGAAGAATACTTTACTGAGATGCCGGACCTCCAACATGCGCTGCGTCCACCCGGCCCAGCAGTGAGCCGCTCGGCCTTTCTCCCCCTACTTCCGGCCCAATTCCTTTAATGCCTGATCGACGAAGCGCCGATCGAAGAACTTGTCGTAAGGCACCGGCGTTTCCAGGTAACCGACCTTCTTGAGAAAATCTACGGTGTAATTGTACGCGGCCTCGGTCATGTCTCCGTTGACGCCCCACAGACGCGGGTCCGCCATATCGTAGGCTTTGCTCAGCGCCTCCGTGGTTTCCTCCGGCAGGATCTTCCTGGCGACCTCAACAGTTCCCGCCTTGTTGGCGGCGATCCATCGATTGGATTCAATAATGGCCTTGGCCAGTTTGTAGAGCGTGTCGGCATTCTTCTGAATGTACTCTTCTCTCGCCATGCCGAACTCGTAGGGGATCTCCGGGACGACCTTGGGAACATTGACTAGATCCACGACGTCTGGAAAATTGGCGAGCTTGGCAGCCTCGGTGTTTGTGACCACAGTCGCGTCGACCTTGCCCGCTATCAGCGCCTTGAAGCGGTCCGCCGGGGAGCCGACGGCGACGTATTTAAACTTCTCCGGGTCGATCCCGCTGCGCTCCAGAACGATGCGCGGGATGTGATACGAGATGGCGCCGATCCCGGAGACCGCGATGTTTTTTCCTACCAGGGCCTGGAGCGTCGTGCCGGCCTCTTTGCGCGCGACGAAGTGATAAGGAGTGATCGGGTTAGTAACCACCCAGAGCCGGATCGGGGCTTTCTTCGAGGCGCTTACGATCCCTTCGGTGGCGCCCATGTTGATCGAGAGATCGATGTCGCCGGACAGCAGGGCCTTTACATGCGTCGCGTCGCCGCGGAACTCCACGACTTCGACATCGAATCCGTATTTTTTGAAGATCCCTTTCTCGATGGCGACATAGGGGGTGATCGAATCCAGCGATGGCGGGCTCAAGGAGGAGCCCATTTTGATCTTTATCATCTGGGCGTCTCCCAGGCTCGGCATCATCGACAAGACCAAAGCAAAGCAAATCAAAGCGGCCACCTTAGTCATAACGCGAATCTTCATAGTTGCACCTCCTCAAAACTTTAACGGGTCCGGAAAAACTTTCACTTGGGAGACTATCGAATAACGGGTGACAATGTCAAAGTGATTTTTTAGATAAACCGGCAAACGAGGCGAGTTTCATATTTCCGCCTACGCCGGTTCGACCGTCCAATCGGACAGCTCAAGCGCGCATCTCAACAGACATAAGGCTGTATCCGCACATCCTTGTCCACGGAGTAATCAGCCGCCTGGGCGGAATAGCGGCGCCGCTCGAGCAGCAGCCGCACGATCCGCTGGAGAATGGTGATCGTCGGAACCGCGATGACCATGCCGATGATCCCCAGAGCATGTCCCCCCACGATGACCGACGCGATGAGGAGCGCCGGATGCAATTCTTTACCTCTGCCGACAGCCATCGGCTGGATCACCAAGATGTCAAGGAACTTCAAGGAAAGATAGAGACCAAAGACTTGCGCCAGCGGCGCAAGGCTTTTGAATTGGACCAGCGCAACCAGTATGGCGGCCCCGCCGCCGAGAATCGGGCCCAGATAAGGCACCACGCTGGCTACGCCTGAAAAGACACCGAGCAAGAGCGGGTAGTTGACGCCGAGCATCCAGAGGCCCGACGCCGCGACCACACCGATCACCATGCCCTCTAGGGCCAAGCCGCGGAGGTACTGACCTACAATTCGATCGATCTCGCACCAGACTGCGACTGAGGTCTCGATATGGCTGGCCGGCAGACGATCCAGGACGAACCGAATGATCTTGCGGCTATCGCGCAGCAAAAAGTAGGAGAAAAACGGGATCAACACCCCCGCCAATACCATCGAGGCTACGTGACCGAGGAGCGCGGGAAAATTGTTGGCCTGTTGCTCGAGGAATCCATTCAGCTTGTCGTAGCGAACCTCACGAGTGGTAAACAACCAGGCCGCGGCAGGGTAGCGCGCGACGACCTCATTCTGAATGGCATCGATGGCCTCGTCGAGCCGGTCCCCGAACGTGGGCAAGCTGCCGGAAAGCGTGTCGACCTCGGCGCGCAGCCGAGGAAACAGAAAGTAGGCAGCGGCAAGAAGACCCAGGCCGATCCCCAAGTAGATCACAGTGACTGCGACCCTGCGTTTGATCAAAGCGCTCTCGGCGATTTTTATGATCGGGTTGATAAGGTAAGCCAACGCGGCTGACAAAAGAAGGATCAGTAGTAAATCGCGCGAGACATAGGCGAGCAACAACGCGACGGCAATAGCCAGAGCCCAGATGATAGACGGCGGCGGCGCCCATCGCGCCTGGCTGGATCGGCCGGGCCCCCGGGAGCTCTCCGCGGATGGCTCTTCAGTCACCGGTATTCCTTTCCGAAGTCTTTCCGCTTTTGCCTGCCGCAGAGATAGCGCCGGTGAGTTTGTCACTGCGGCTGTTCCCTATGGACTGAGCCCTGCGAACATAGCCGGCGAGAGTCTTCAACAAATTACCCATGACTCTTATAGCGATCGTCCGGTGACCCTCAATAAGGTCGTCAAAATCGCTCTTGTATAACATCAGCAAAACCGCTCGTTCGTCGGCGCGGGCGCCGGCAAAGCGCGGCTGATCGTCGATCAGCGCCAGCTCGCCGAAGTAGTCTCCGGGAGATAGGGTTGCGAGTTCTTCTTCGGTTTCGTGATGGCTACGGCAGATCGATACTCTCCCTGCGAGGACAATAAACAGCGCTTTGCCGGGCTCGCCCTGGCTGAAAATCGTCTCGCCCCCGCCGTATTCCTTCTCGAACAATTTGACCAAAAGCCTGCCGAGTTGCCTTCGGCTCAAACCGGCAAAGAGCGGGACACGCTCGATGAGATGAAGCCGGTGCAGCTGTCCGCGATCTGTCAAACGCTCAAGCAGGCGCCACTTAGCCATAGGATGCGAATCCTTCTTCAGCAACGTTCAAACTCTCTGATTCCAGCGATCATCGATTTTGACTGGTGGCAAAGACTAACTGATCTAATGTAGATATGTCAAAGGGGACAGCCGTAGATCGACAACTCTTAGGGAAGGCCAAGGTTGCGCATGAGCCATCAACCCAAGACGCTCCTATCCTGGAGTAGCGGCAAGGACAGCGCATGGTCATTGCATGTATTGAGAACACGGCAGGACGCGGAAGTGGTCGGACTGCTGACGACCATCAACGAAGCTTACTCGCGGGTCGCCATGCACGCGGTCAGAGTCGAGTTGCTCGAGGCCCAGGCAAAGGCCGTCGGGCTTCCGCTCTGGAAGATTCCGATTCCCAGCCCTTGCAGCAATGCGGAATATGAAGCGGCGATGCTCGCCGCCATCCAAAGAGCAAAGGCCGAGGGAATAAACACGTTCGCCTTCGGCGATCTATTCTTGGAAGAGATCCGTCGCTACCGCGAGGAATGCTTGAGGGGAACGGGTATTTCGCCCCTCTTCCCGATCTGGGCAAGTCCTACGAGGGAACTGGTACGCGAAATGATTGATGCGGGTCTGCGTGCCCGCGTCACTTGCGTTGATCCGAAGCAGTTGCCGGCCTCTTTCGTCGGGAGGGAGTTCGATGCTCAGTTCCTTGCCGATCTGCCTCCGAATGTCGACCCCTGCGGCGAACGGGGCGAGTTCCACACCTTCGCTTACGACGGGCCGATGTTCCGCTATCCTGTCCCGGTGCAGCTTGGGGAGATCGTTGAGCGGGAGGGCTTTGTCTTCGCAGACCTCCTGCCTCAAGACCCGCACAACGACCGCACGGCGTAGGCGGAGATCTATGGAAGCGGTCGTAGAGAAGCGTTGTGCCGGCCTTCACTTTTCTTTTAATGACACTGCTGGTCTCCGGGACTGGGGCGCAGGAAGGGCCGAACCGACCCGAGCCGAAGCCGGTGAGCCTGGAAAGCAAAACGACCGCCATATTGGTTCTCGATCTGAACGCCCGCTGCCATGACCCCAAGTTGACCTGTTCCAAGCTCACGCCGATCCTGGGAGAGTTTCTTGAAAAAGTGAGGGCCGCTGCCGTCCCGATTATCTATACCGTTTCGGCCGCGGCGAAGGGCAAGCCTATCGGCGAATTGGCCGCCCCTCTCAAGCGAAAAGAGGGAGAGACCATAATCTATCCGGACGCTTTCGACAAATTCATGGGAGGCGAGCTGCAGACTCTCCTAAAAGAAAAAGGAGCCAAGACCCTGATCATAACCGGCGCCTCGACCAACGCGGCGGTGCTTTACACGGCCACGACGGCTGCCCGGATATATCGATACAACATCGTCATGCCGATGGACGGCGTCAATGCCAACACCAAATACGAGCAGGAGTATTCCCTGCACCAGTTCACCGTTCTTCCATCCGAGGCCAACAAACTGTTTCAGTTTACGAATCTCTCTATGATCACGTTCCGGTGAGGCCGGTATTCATTCAACCTGCCCCTCAATTGGTCACGATCACTCTAGCGACGACCCTTTCGCTTTTGCCCTTGAGCTCCAGCTCTCTCCGAACCGCATTGGGAAATTGGGATTCGACGTAACTATAGGTCTCTTGGGTGAGAAGGATCGCTCCGGGGGCGGCTGCGCCTTGGAGTCGAGCCGCCACGTTCACAGTATCCCCTAGAACGGTATAGTCTTTCACCTCACCTTGACCCACGTTGCCCACAAAAGCCTCGCCGGTGGCGATGCCGGCTCCCACCCGCAGGCTTTCTTCCTCAGCCATTGCGATAACTCCCCGCACAATTTCCAAGGCCGTCTGCACGACCCGCTGCGGCTGATCATGCCGGTGAACCGGAGCGCCGAAGAAAGCCATGACCTGATCTCCTACCATCTTGTCCACGGTGCCGTCGTAACGAAAGACAGCATTCGTCGCCAGGGAGTAGAAACGATTGAGCCGCCCAGCTACCTCAGCAGGACTCGGCCGCTCCGCCAAAGAGGTAAAACCCCGAATGTCCACAAACATGACCGAGATCGCACGCGTCTCCCCGCCCGGGGGAGCGAACTCGTATCAGAGAGTGCACAGGCTGGGATTTTTCCGCGAAGGGCGAATTTGCACCAGGCGAAAGGGAATGGAAAAAATTCCCAGGAAGGGGACTAGGCACTCTTTGCATCGTTTTTCTGAGGGAAGGCTACGGTAGAGAAGCCGCGCGATCCGGGCGCCACCCAGCCGTTGCCGTATTGCGACGAGAAGTTGTTTCATAATCGCACAGAGTCACTATTCTGGCCTTATGCCTTCGGCTACTAGGTTTCGCCATGGCGACTTAAATTCTGCTTGGGCTTTGCCCCAATGGTATGACCTGAGGCATTAGGTGTCTCTAAGTGTCGAAGAGGAGATTTTTATTTTTTCTCGCGAGGGCTGAACACCTCTATGAACTTTCGCCGAACCGCCTCCATCCCTCCCGGCAGAAGATCAAACTTTGTTGTGTTATCAGTTTCTTGCAAGATTCTCCGACCTTCATCGTCTTGATGCATCGAGAGCAAAATCTCCTTAAGGCGGTTCACCAGCGGCGGGGCCAAATCCTTTCGGACAGAGAGAAGGTGACGTGGGAGCATCTCCGTTTCTGCCAGGACAGTGACGTCCGCTCTTCTCTTCTCATCTAGCGTGGTATAGTCATCATTGCTAAACGCTCCGGCCACTACTTTTTTTGAGAGAACCAAGTTAACGATATTTCCATCGGAATAAGCAAAAATATAGCCAACCTCTCTGGGAGAAACCTTGGCTTCAAGCGAGGGCTTCTGCGAAAGCTTGAATCCTTTCCTTAGCAGCAAGACCTTCGGAAGAAAATAGCCTGAAGTCGATCCAGTATCCTCGAAGGCGATGATCTTGCCCCGAAGGTCTTCGAGGCGAGTTGTTGCGCTATCTCTTTTCGTAAAAATGATGCTTCGATATTCGGCCATGCCTCCTTTCCATCGTCTGAGGAGCAATACCGCGGCTCCTTGTCTATTGATGAGATACGTTGGATAGGGGCTCTCCATGTAGAAATCGACCTTCTTCTCTTCAAGAAGCTTTGCGAGCTGTAACGCTGTAGGGGCAAGAACCACCCTGCCTTCGATGTCAGATGTGGAGGAGAGCCTTCGGGCCACATAACGCACAAAATCTCCAAAATGCTCTTCGATCTCCTTCTGATTTATTTGAGAGACGAGTCCTAAAGAGATCGTTTTAACTCTCACCGTCCCTGTTGTCTGTCCCGCAGCCTTAGCGCCGGGGGTTACGACAAAAAGGAGAGTGGCAATTGCAAAAACGAGAGAGATGTGGCGCCTCTGTGCTTTCATATCCGTCTCCATAGAGGTTGACTGGTTCACGGCGAAAAACAGAACGACAAGAGCCTAACGCAAGGAAGCGACTGTGAAATACGCTATATATAAACGAAGGAGCCTTGGCAAGAAGAAAAAAAGACGCGTTCTTGCTCCCGGTCAGAGATACAGGTGTTAAACCTAGTGAGACGGGCTACGTTTTCTTTCCCCTCTTTGTCTCCTCCCAACCGCTCATTCTCTCCTTGATGGTTTTTTCGTAGCCAGAGCCGGAAGGATTGTAGTATTTTCTCCCTCTAAGCTCGTCAGGCAAGTGTTCCTGATCGACGACATGGCCGGGGAAGTTGTGAGCGTATTTGTAGTCCTTGCCGTAGCCGAGCGTTTCCATCAGCTGCGTTGGCGCGTTGCGGAGATGGAGGGGCACGGGCAAGGCGCCTTTTTCTTTCACGTCTCCTGCAGCGGCGAGCATCGCTTTGTACGAGGCGTTGGATTTCGGCGCTGTCGCCAGATAGGTCGTTGCTTGGGCCAAAGGTATTCTCCCTTCCGGAAGACCCACGAAGTGGACGGAGTCCTTCGCGGCGACCGCAACCTGCAGTGCGTGGGGATCGGCGTTGCCGACGTCCTCAGCGGCGAAAATAATCATCCGGCGCGCGATAAAGAGCGGATCCTCGCCCGCTTCCAGCATCCTCATGAGCCAGTAGAGAGCCGCGTCAGGATCGCTTCCTCGCAGGCTTTTGATGAATGCAGATATGACGTTGTAGTGTTCCTCGCCGGACTTATCGTACAGGAGAGATTTTCTCTGCAGCGCCTCCTGAAGGGAGGAAAGATCGATCTGTTTTCTTCCCTTTTGTTGCTTGTGGATTAGCGTAACAGCAGTCTCCAAAGCATTGAGAGCGACACGGGCGTCCCCCTGAGATTGTTGGATGAGAAAGTCGCGCCCTTCAGGGGTAATCTCCAACCCCAGCGCACCCAAGCCCCTTTTCGGATCATGGAGCGCTCGATCTATGATCTGACCGGTCTCTTCCGGCGCCAGCGGGTGAAGGACCAAGACCTGACAGCGCGAAAGCAGCGGAGAGATTACTTCAAAAGAAGGATTCTCGGTCGTGGCGCCGATGAGGATGAGCGTGCCTTGTTCTACGTGGGGCAGGAAAGTATCTTGCTGCGCCTTGTTGAAGTGGTGGATCTCGTCGACGAAGAGAACTGTGGCCTTTCCCAGCCGATGGAGCCGCTTTGCCTCTTCGATGATTTTTTTCAGCTCCTTGACACCGGAGGAGACGGCGGAAAAGTGGATGCAGTGAGCGCCGCCGCAACCGGCGATGATCTGCGCCAAGGTGGTTTTCCCGCTTCCCGGAGGCCCCCAAAGAATAAGGGAATGAAGTTCGCCGGCGCCGACCATCTCTCTGAGCAATTTCCCCGGACCCAGCAGGTGCTGCTGGCCGACAAATTCCTCAATATTTGCAGGCCGCATCCTTTCCGCCAGGGGTTTAGGGGCGCTCCGCCCCTTCCCGGCCAAGGAATCGAACAGGTCCACGGGCGGGATGCTACCACAATCGGGACTTTTCTTCGAAGGGGAAAAAGTGTATAAGAGACCTTTTCGGAGGCTGGGGCTATGGCGAGCCAACAGGAGCGCGACGACCTTTCATTTATCCAGGCGGCGACGCGCATGGTGACCCTGCCGGAGACTGCCATCTCAGGGAAGCTCAGCTTCAGTCATCCGGTTAGGATTGACAGCCGCTTTAGCGGAGAGGTCAAGGCCAGCCAGCTCTTGGTTCTGGGACCGAACGCGGAGGTCAAAGCAAAAATATCCGCCGGCCATCTACAGGTCGAGGGACGCCTAGTCGGTAAGGTTCGGGTTTCGGGTTGGATCGAGATTCATCCCGGAGGACGTTTTCAGGGTGAGATAGAATCCGGGAAGCTTAAGGTCTACCCAGGAGGGATATTCGAGGGACGGGGGGACGTGATCAAGAAGACTTGACTCTTCCTCTTCCCTCGGCGGCCGGTCCCTCATCTTCATAAAGTCTGGCTCCCTTGCCGGATCTATCCCTTAGGTAATAGAGTTTAGCCCGCCGCACTTTGCCTCTGGAGACCACTTCGATTTTTTCGATGCGCGGTGAATGGAGCGGAAAGATTCTTTCGACTCCGACGCCGTAAGAAATTTTACGCACGGTAAACGTAGCTCGAGTTCCTTTGCCGGACAGACGGATCACGGTGCCTTCAAACACCTGGGTTCTCTCTTTTTCTCCCTCGACCACCTTGACATGGACGCGCACGGTTTCTCCGGGTCTCAGTTCCGGAACTCCCTTCTTCGCCTGCTCGTTCTCGATCTGATCTAAGATATCCATTGGCTTCTCCCTATCCTTGTCCCAGCAGACGGTCCAGAATGATGGCGGCGGCCGAGCGAACGGATAGATGGTTATAATCTGTTCGGCCCTGAACCGCCTCCAGGATATAGTCCGACTGGGCCAGTATTGTTTCGGTCAAACCCCATCCGGTTCCGAAGAGCAACAGCAGGGGTTTATTTTCTTTTCTTAACATTTCCCGCATCTCCGTGAAAGAGGTCCTCTTTTCTCCCGAGCGCGCCGTGGTGACGACAACCAGGGGTTTGCTTCCACATTCTCGCTCCAACTCCAGGATGACATCATCCAGAGTATCTTTCAAACGAACCAAAGCGAGGGCCTCTTTGCGGGTCTGGTTGTACTGGCTGCCGTAACCCTGTTGCCAGTGGGTCATGATCTTGAGAACTAATTTTTGCAAGGATCTGACCGGAGTGACGACGTAGAATCCTTTGACTCCGTAGGTTCTCGCGGAGCGCGCTATGTCGTGGATGTCCATGTTGGTGACCGCCGCAGTGACCACCTTCCCATTCTTGTCAAAGACCGGATAGTGCAGCAGTGCCGCATAAAGACGGGCCGGAGAGTCACCGTAGCGCTCCCTCTCTTCCTGAGTGAGTGGCGCCTTGCGGAAAAGATCGGGGCGCCTTTCGCGCGTCAACTTGAGGCTCGCCTCGCGGCGCCAATTCTTTATTCGCTCGTGATCTCCCGAGAGCAGCACCTCCGGCACCTTCATCCCTCGAAACTCCTCCGGACGGGTGTACTGAGGAAATTCCAGAAGGCCATTCGAAAACGATTCCTCTTGGGCAGACTCTGCATTCCCCAAGACCCCGGGGATGAGGCGCGTCACGGCATCAATGACAACCATCGCCGCGAGTTCCCCGCCGCTCAGGGTATAATCGCCAATCGAAAGCTCGTCATCAATAAATGATTTGACCCTTTCATCTATCCCCTCGTAGCGTCCGCAGATCAAAACGATCTCGCTGTCTTGAGCCAGTCGAGCCGCCTCCGCTTGACTGAAAACCCGGCCTTGCGGAGTCAAAAGAATCACCCGAGGACGAGTCGAGCTTTTCCGCACATCTTCAATCGCAGCGATTAGAGGCTCCGGCTTCATGACCATGCCTTGACCGCCGCCATAGGGGTAGTCGTCGGTCACGCGATGGCGATCGGTCGCGTAGTCCCGAAGATCGACCAAGCGAATGGAGACTTTCTCCTTCTCCTGCGCCTTCTTTAAGATGCTGTGGCCCAAGGGCGAAGAGAACATGCCCGGGAAGAGAGTGATGACGGTAAAGTGGGTCATTGGTTTTTTTGGAAGTTAGTCTAACGCCCAGCCACGGTGAAGTCTAACGCTTCGCCGCCGCATTGCGGAAACCAAAAACAGGCTTTGGTCTCAGCAGCTCAGGCCAGCAACCTATTGGGGTAAGTCGTCAGAAGGTTTTAGCAAGACCTGCTCCACCGCTGGTGGAAAATCCACCAACACAAAATAGGCGGCAGGATGCAATTAGTCCGCTGAGTCTTTGTCAACAGCCACTCGCTGAGCTGCGGCGCTCACGCAGTCGGCTGCGCGTCGCCAGCTCCAGCACATTGTTAGCTTGCCTTAGCGATTTCCACTTGAGTCCTGACGCGCTGGGTTCAGGGATCCACGGAGTCCATGGCGGAGACCAACTCGGCCAGCAGCTCAGACGGCGTTACGATTCGTAGGCCTCCACACCGTGCCTCAAGTCTCTGTCGACGTCGGCGGTTCAGGAAACCGCGGCGATCCAGAGTCACGAAGCGCTCGCAACCGTTGCGCACGGCGTACATCAGATGCCGCGCGTCCGCATCCTTCAGCCCGAGGGCCCTCAGGTCATCGAACAGCGGCTGATCAGTCACATCGGTGATGGCCGGGTTCGAAATGAATCCTCCGTACCGGTGAGGCATATAACTAAACCCGAAGACCTCGTGGTCATACGGTACCACCGGGACATCAGGTCGGGCTTGGCGCAGTGCCTGCCTCACGGCGGGGTCATTTGTCCGTTCCTGCTCCCGCCAAGATTCACGCGATGTGAAGACCTCCAGCATGCTGGCGTACTTCGGCCCCTCAAGTTGTTGTAGAGCGGCCATCTCGCTCGGCGGTAAGTCCGACCGCGTTTTGCCCGAGGCGACTACGTTGTCATAGTAAGCTTTCATCAGACAGTGGCGATTCTCTTGCCTCTCCGAGCAGCTGTCAAGCTTCTCCCAAAAACCATCCGGGCGACAAATACTGGCAGGAATTGGGAGCAGACAAGCAGCGCCACCGCGAAGCGGTTTGGTTCAACCCGATATCAGCCTTGAGTATCTCCAGACCCGGCTTTCGGACAAATCCTAGAGGTCCAAAAGCCCTGCGGGCGGATTGATAATTATTTTTCCCTCCGGAATATCGACCTTCTCCACCACTTCTTTCACCGCAGGAATCAGGTACTCCTTCGATGCTCCGGTAACGACGTAGAGGTCTCCTCCTGCTTTGGACCAGATCCGCGTGACGACCCCGATCCATCGACCCTGGAGATCAAAAACGTCGAGGCCGAGCACTTGATAATGATAGTACTCTCCTGGGCCTAAGGGTTGAAGCGTCTCCTCATCCACGGAGAGGATCGAGCCGAGCCACTTATCGGCGTCCCCTATGCCTTCAATTCCGTGGAGCTTCAGAAGAACAAGGCCTCTTTGAAAGCGGCTGGCCTCAAGAAGATGGGGCGAACAGGTGCCCCCCTTCTCGAGGAAAATCTTTTGGGTTGAGGAAAAAAAAACGGTGTCTGGGTTGTAGGGTTTCAGCTTCAGCCACCCTTTAATTCCATAGGTGGCGACGATCTCCCCTAAGGGGATGAGCCGCTCAGACACTTTGCTCGCAGGGATCTGAGACTATTTATCTTCCACGATTTCCAGGACCACCTTTCGGTTTGCCCTCGACGCCGCGGCATTCAGAATGGTGCGAATCGACTTTGCCGTTCTTCCTTGTTTCCCAATAATTCGACCGAGGTCCTCTTTGGCTACTTTCAACTCCAAGACCGAGGCGGTTTCCCCTTGGATCTCTTTGACCTCGACAGCATCGGGATTGTTGACCAGCGATTTTGCCAGGTATTGAACTAGCTCCTTCATGAGGGAGGTCACCTCCTGTCCTTGGATTCTATCGTTACTTCGCTCTTTCTATCAATTCTGAAACGGTCTGCGTCGGTGTGGCGCCCTGTTTGAGCCATTTCTCCACCTTTTCCCTATTGATCTTAATTCCGCCGGAAGTGGACTTGGGATCATAGGTGCCGACCTGTTCGATAATTCTTCCGTCACGAGGCGAGCGGGAGTCGCTCACGACGATCCGATAGAAGGGCTTCTTTTTTGCTCCGTGTCTTGTCAGACGTATTTTTACGCTCATCTCGCCTTTCCTGTCTATTGGAAAAGATTAGGCATCCGGCTCATAAAATTCCGGGCGCCGAACTTGTTAAATCTCTGCATCATCTTCTTCATTTCGAGATATTGCTTGATCAAACGATTCACATCCGTGACCGTCGTGCCGCTCCCTTGGGCGATCCGTCGGCGCCGGCTCCCATTGAGTATGGCGGGATTGCGTCGCTCCTTAAGGGTCATCGAGTTAATGATGGCCTCCACTCGCTTGAGCTCTCTTTCCGCCTGACCCAGATCCGTTTTTTGAGTCAGCTTTCTCGCTCCGGGAACAAGATCCAGGAGTTCTCCGATAGAGCCCATTTTTTTAATCTGCTGAAGTTGCGCGTGAAAGTCCTCCAAGGAGAATTGATTCTTCCTCGTGATCTTCTCCAGCCGCTCAACCTCTTTCTGTTCATAAGCGTGCCCCGCCTTTTCGATCAGAGAGAGGACATCTCCCATACCGAGGATCCTTGAAGCAAGCCGATCCGGATAAAATGGTTCGAGCGCCTCGGACTTTTCTCCCACGCCGCAAAAGAGGATAGGCTTTCCGACAATCTCGCGCATGGACAATGCCGCTCCACCGCGGGCATCCCCGTCCATCTTCGTGAGGATAATACCGGTCATGTCGAGCCAACTGTTGAACCCCTGCGCTTGGTTCACGGCGTCTTGTCCCGTCATGGCATCAGCGATTAAAATAATATGATGGGGATGAACTGCGTCGGTGACAGCCTTGAGCTCGTGCATCAGTTCGTCATCGATGTGGAGTCTTCCTGCCGTATCGATGAGCACCAGGTCGTGGAATTGTCTCTTGGCCTCTTCGAGGGCTTCCTGGCAAATCGCCACCGGAGCATGCCCCGGCTTAGTGTCATGCACCGGCAGATTCAGCGCTTGGCCCAAGGTCTTTAATTGCTCGACGGCCGCCGGCCGATAGATATCCGCTGGAACCAGATAAGGACTCCTCTTCTTTTCTCTCTTCAGGTATAAGGCCAGCTTCGCCAGCGTCGTTGTCTTGCCTGAACCTTGCAGGCCGACAAGCATGAGCACGACCGGTGGAGTTCCCTTTAGCTCTAAATCCTGATGCTCCCCGCCTAAAAGCGAGATCAGTTCTTCCCGGACAATTTTGATGAACTGCTGCTCCGGGGTAAGACTGCGCAGGACCTCTTGACCCAACGCCTTAACTTTAACTGATTCAAGAAAACTCTTGACGACTTTGAAGTGGACGTCCGCTTCAAGGAGGGCTAGCCGAACTTCACGGAGGGCTTCTTCGATGTGCCCTTCACTAATCTTTCCCTGACCCCTAAGCTTTTTAAAGGTCAGCTCCAGTTTGTCAGTTAAGGCTTCAAACATGATCCGGAAGAGGATTAAGCTCTGATATTTTCAGGGAAAATCAGCTAAAGGAATAATACGTAATTGCTTTGTTTTGTCAAGGAGGGGGGAAATTCCGGCCCGCCTGCTTCAAGCGGACGGGCCGGATCGATCATGCAAGAGACTTACATCATACCGCCCATGCCTCCGCCTGGCGGCATCGGTGGCATTGCCGGTCTCTCTTCCGGCTTTTCCGCGATCATTGCTTCGGTGGTGAGGAGAAGACCGGCTACGGAAGCGGCGTTTTGCAGAGCCGCGCGGACCACTTTTGTCGGGTCGATGATGCCCGCTTTCATCAGATCCTCGTATTCCTCCGTCGCCGCGTTGAAGCCAAAGGAACCTTTGCCATCTTTTACCTTTTGCAGGGCGATGGCGCCTTCCACACCTGCATTGATGGCGATCCTCCTAAGAGGCTCTTCCACTACACGCCTGATGATGTTGACACCCCATTTTTCATCATCGGGCACCTTCAGTTTATCCAGCGCGGCAGAAGCCCGGAGGAGAGCCACGCCGCCACCCGGGACGATTCCCTCTTCAACCGCAGCCCGGGTCGCGTGAAGGGCATCCTCAACGCGAGCTTTCTTCTCTTTCATCTCCACCTCGGTTGCCGCACCTACGTTAATAACGGCGACACCGCCGATGAGTTTAGCGAGCCGCTCCTGGAGTTTCTCGCGGTCATAATCGGAAGTGGTTTCGTCGATCTGGGCGCGGATCTGTTTGATCCTGCCCTCAAGATCGGCCTTTTTCCCGGAACCATCTACTACGGTGGTATTATCCTTGTCGACGACAATCCGCTTTGCCCTGCCTAAATCCTGAAGCGTGATGTTCTCGAGTTTGATGCCCAGCTCCTCAGCGATAACCTTGCCACCAGTCAGGATGCCGACATCCTCCAGCATCGCCTTTCTCCTATCCCCGAAGCCCGGCGCTTTGACTGCCGCACAGTGCAGGATGCCGCGGATCTTGTTGACGACTAGAGTGGCGAGCGCTTCTCCCTCAAGATCTTCGGCGATGATGAGGAACGGCCGGCCGGTCTTGGCAATTTGCTCCAGGATCGGCAAGAGATCTTTCATCGTGCTGATCTTTTTCTCATTCAACAGGATGTAAGCATCCTGCAGAACACACTCCATCCGCTCCGGGTCGGTCACAAAGTAAGGCGAGAGATAACCACGGTCGAACTGCATCCCCTCGACCACATCCAGAGTGGTCTCCAGGCCCTTAGCCTCTTCTACAGTGATGACCCCTTCCTTGCCGACTTTATTCATCGCCTCGGCAATGACGTCCCCGATCGTGGAGTCGTTGTTAGCCGCAATCGTGCCGATTTGCGCGATCTCCTTGGGATCTTTGGTGGGTTTGGATAGGTCCTTAAGTTCGTCGATCACAACCGCGACCGCCTTGTCGATGCCTCTCTTGAGAGACATCGGGTCATGGCCGGCTACGACCATTTTAACGCCCTCAGCATATATCTGCCGGGCTAAAATCGTAGCGGTTGTCGTTCCATCGCCGGCAATATCCGAGGTCTTGCTTGCGACCTCCTTCACCATCTGAGCGCCCATATTTTCGAACTTGTCTTCCAACTCGATCTCTTTAGCTACCGTGACGCCATCTTTGGTCACATTAGGAGCCCCAAAGGACTTATCCAGAACGACATTGCGTCCCTTGGGTCCCAGAGTAACCGTGACCGCATCGGCGAGGATATTGACTCCTCGAAGAATGGCTTCTCGTGCCTCTTGACTGAATTTTAAAATTTTCGCTGCCATTTTCTTCCTCCTAAATTTCCCACATCGTGTTATTTCTCGATAATGCCAAGGATATCTTCCTCACGCATAATCAGGTGCTCCTCGCCATCAATATTGATCTCCGTTCCTGAATACTTGCCGAAGAGTATCCGATCGTTAACCTTAACATCCAATGGGGTGATCTTCCCATCCTCGTTCATCTTTCCCTTGCCCACCGCCACGACTTTTCCCTCCTGAGGCTTCTCTTTCGCCGTGTCTGGGATAATGATTCCACCCTTGGTTTTTTCCTCTTCTTCAATCCGTTTGACAATGACCCGATCCTGCAAAGGCCTAATCTTCACTTGCATCCTCCTTTCGATGATTATTCTAAGCTATTGAATTCAAAGGCTGATAATTGGATTAGTTGAGCTTACACCCCGCCCTCCGTCTACCGCAAGCGGCCTAAATTTAATCACCCAAACTTCTCTGTCAAGGTCTCCTGACACATTTTATATTATAGCGACGACTATCTAAACATTTCGATTTGCACCCTATGACCGAGACCCGGGAAAAGCAAGTGGCAGATCACCTTCTTCGCTTTCTAATCGCCTCTTCGAGATACTTTCGATAGAGAACATCCCACTCGCGGCTCCCCTGCGGTACCGGGCGCGAGAGCGATCGAATTTTTGCCCGCACGATTTCATCGAATTGATCCTCTCGGCTGAAAAACTCTCTAAGCACCTCCTTGGTCTCTCCCAGAGCGCGGGCCTCGTTTGGAAAATCGGCGAGATCCCCTTTCCACAGACTGTCTATAACGAGATGCGCAAGATGGGAAATCCGGCTGTCCGAGAGTCGGCTCACAAAATGAATCCTTTCTTCTGGGCCAACTTTTGCTTCATGAGCAAAAACAACCTGTGCTGGTCCATCTCCCGCGCTTGGCCGGCGTGAGAGGCCAGCATCCCGCGTGCCTCTTCCTCAATCTGGTCTTCCTCGTGAAAATTCCGGGCTAAAATATCTTTTATTTTGACCCGCACCTCGCGCTCGTTTGCCTTAAGGACAATCAGCTGCTTGGTCCGGTAGGCCTTAAGAAGATCGTCCACCAATCTATCGATCTGATCCGCCTTGATCTTCATTAGCTGTGGAAAACTCTGTGAATAATACCGGATGACCCTGTGATCAGCGCTGGAACAAGTCCCAAAGGTCTTTGATACTTATTATCGATCTAGCGGTCTTAAGTCAACCTTGGAAAGAAGCCCAGAGAAATCCATATTGCCCACGAGGACATCTAAAAGTGCTTGTATGAACAGGGGTTTTTTGAGAAGATGCGCTTAGCTTTTCAGCCAAAACAAGCGCTTTAGACAAAGACAAACATATTTTATCCACAGGGTAAAATGCAAACGAAAGTAAATCGGCTAGACAGGGTGTGGAGTAAATAGTTGAAGCTGCGAAAGCCAGTACGCCTGAGGAGAGGCGAAAAGATTGGTATCCTGGCTCCTGCAGGATCCGTTGACGATGAGCGGCTCAACATGGGAGTCGACGCCATTTTGCGCGCTGGTTTTCAGGTCGAGCTCGCCCAAGGAATACGGGACCGCAAAGGCTATCTAGCTGGAGATAGAGAGAAGAGAGCTAAAGTTTTAGAGGATTTCTTTTGCCGTCCGGATATCCATGCCATTTTCTGCGCACGGGGGGGATTTGGTTCTGTTCAGTTACTCCCGCTTTTGAATGCACATGTCATTCGCCATCATCCGAAAATCTTCGTCGGTTTCAGCGACGTGAGCATCCTCGTCAATTGGCTTTTCCAACAATGTCGCATGGTAACTTTTCATGGTCCCATGGTTGCCAATGAGCTTGCCAAAGGATTAGAAGGCCGCAACAAAGATTTTTTTTGGGACACCCTTTCCGGAGAAAAAAAAGAGTGGCAGATCCCCTTAGGGGAAATCATTCGGCCCGGGGCCGCGGAAGCCCAAATGGTCGGAGGATGTCTCTCCACCATCGTGACCACCCTCGGCACTCCCTACGAAATCGAGACCGCTGGCAAGCTGCTCTTTCTTGAAGATATCGGGGAGAAGCCCTATAGGATCGAACGGATGCTGACTCATCTGCAGATGGCAGGCAAGTTAGAGGGCATCGCTGGTCTCATATTCGGCCACTTTGCCGATTGTGAAGGAGAAGGAGAACGTGGGCTCAGGGAGATCTTCCAAGAGCTCTTCAGAGAGGCTCCCTATCCGGTAGCCGCGGGTCTGGCGGCCGGCCACGGGGAAGAAAATCTTCTCCTCCCCTTCGGCGTTGCAGCGGCATTGGATGGCAAAGCGGGGGTCCTGTCTTTGTTAGAATCACCCGTCACAGAGTCATAGGAATGGGCAGACCATGATTTTTCGCCCTGCGGAGGAGGCCTTTCAAGAGGCCATAGCCAAGGGTGTTTTCCCTGGGGCAGTCGTACTGGTTGCCAAGGGGGAGGAAGTTGTTATCGAGCGCGCCTTTGGATTTCGTTCGCTGGTTCCGGAAAAAAGCCCCATGCAACTGGAAACGATTTTTGATCTAGCCTCTCTGACCAAACCCTTGGCGACCGCACCCGCCGTGATGCTCTTAGTCCAAGAGAAGAAAATTCGACTGGATGACCACGTCACGCGTTTTTTCTCCAATTTCGGAGTCTTCGGCAAGACACACGTGACTTTCCGCCATCTCTTGGCTCACTGCTCCGGTCTTCCAGCTTGGAAGCCCTACTTCGAAGAAATCATCAAAGCAGAGAGAGAAGGCAAAGTAAATTTTGTCGCCAGCCGAGGAGGCAAAAACTACGTCTTTCAGAAGATCCATAGAGAAAAACCGCTGAGCCCTCCGGGCACCCAAAGTCTCTACAGCGATCTCGGCTTTATGTTTCTGGGTGAAGCTGTAGAGGAAATTAGTAGTTCGACCCTGGATCGCTACTGCCATGATAAAGTCTTTAAGCCCATCGGGCTCCGTTCCACCTCCTTTGTCGACCTGACCCAAATTAGGACACGCCGCATTCAACCGATTCAAGAGATGATTGCTCCGACTGAGAATTGTCCTTGGCGCAAAAAGATCCTTTGCGGTGAAGTTCATGACGACAACGCTTATGCCATGGGCGGGGTCTCCGGTCATGCCGGTCTCTTTTCCTCCGCCCGCGACATCCATCATTACCTATCCCGTCTCAAACGTTGCTTGCGCGGCGGAGATCCCTTTCTGTCCGCACCCTTGATGCGAGAGTTCCTGACCCGAGATGAAACCGTAGAAAGATCGACCTATGCTTTGGGTTGGGATACTCCTTCGCCAGAGAATTCCTCCAGCGGCAGCTATTTTTCTCCCCACTCGGTAGGTCATCTAGGATTTACCGGAACCTCCATTTGGTGGGATCTGGAGAGGGATTGCCACGTCATTCTCCTAACCAACAGAATCCACCCTTCGCGGAACAACGACAAGATTAAGGAATTTCGCCCCTATATTCACGATCTCATCATGAAAGCCCTCCTCCAATGAATGACTTTCCCGCGCGTGGAGGCCATATTCACCTGGTTGCGATCTGCGGCGTAGGGATGGCTTCGCTCGCCGGCCTGCTCCGCTCTCGAGGTTATCGAGTCACGGGCTCGGATCAGAACATCTATCCACCCATGAGTACCTATCTCGAAGGTTTGGGAATTCGGGTACTTCCGGGCTACCGGCAGGAAAACCTTACGGAGCGCCCCGATCTAGCTGTGATCGGGAATGCTGTCTCACGTGACAATCCAGAGGTCCAAGCCATTCTTGGTCTGGAAATCCCCTATGTCTCCTTCCCCCAAGCCTTGGGAAGATTTCTAATCGGATCGAAGAGATCCATCGTGATTGCCGGAACTCACGGGAAAACAACCACGACAGCGCTCATGGCGTGGGTCCTGACCAAGGCCGGGTTGGATCCAAGTTTCTTTGTCGGCGGCATTCCGATCAATTTCAACGACGGTTTCAGAGACGGAGCGGGCCCTTGGGCGGTCCTTGAAGGAGACGAATATGACAGCGCCTTCTTTGATAAGGGACCCAAGTTTCTCCACTACAAGCCTGAAAGAGTCATTTTGACCAGCCTAGAGTTTGACCACGCAGATATCTACCGCGACCTGGAACACTTAAAAGACGCCTTTTCCCGCCTCGTAGCGCTCATCCCTCCCTCAGGAAGTTTATTAGTAACAAACGAGTATGAGGCTGCGAAGGAGGTCGCGCGTGAGGCTCGTTGTCCCGTATCATTCTACGGGAAAGGCAAACCCACAGAATGGGAGGCGAAGAGCCTGCGCGCGCACGAGAGCAGGAGCTGGTTCGAGGCGGTGTATAAGGGAAATTCCGAAGGCGTAGTGGAAATCCCGCTGATCGGGCGACACAATGTCAATAATACATTGGCCGTCTATGCCATCGCCCGGGAATTGGGCATGGATCGACAAGTGTTGCGCGAAGCCTTGAAAACCTTCTCCGGAGTTAAGAGAAGACAAGAAATCAAAGGCACGGTCGGCAACATTACGATCATCGACGACTTCGCCCATCACCCCACGGCGGTTAGAGAAACCATCGAAGCGGTCAGGGCAGCTTACCCCGGGCACAGGCTTTGGGCTATCTTTGAGCCCAGAAGCCACACCAGCCGGCGGCGTGTTTTCGAGCACGAGTTCTCTGCAACTCTGGGTTGTGCTGATCGAGTTGTAGTGGCCGGACTCTACCAGCCCGATAGGATTCCTCAGACTGAACGACTCTCACCTGCGGAGGTCGTAAACGAAATCAACCGATCCTCTGGAGATAGTCGCGCTGTATTTATCGAGAAGCCAAACGACATCCCCCTCTACGTCGCTCAGGAAGCCCAATCCGGCGATGTTATCCTGGTTATGTCTAACGGTGGATTTGACGGGGTGCAGGAGAAGATTTTCCAGGCATTAGCTAGATAGGTAGAGTCTCGCGCATTCTTCGCTGCAAAAATAGTAGCCGCTGCGTAATATCGATTCGCCTTTGGGCAGATAGGTCTGACACTGCGGGTCCAAAACCATCTCTTCCGCTTCTCTGTCGTGACCAAGAGGGTTCCGCTGCCGCTTGCCCTTAAAGATAAACAGTTTCAGCAGACGGAAAAAAAAGTAGGCTAGACCAAGAAAAACCAAAAGGCGGAAACCCACTGAGCAACCTTTCTGGGGTCTATTCTCGAATTTGTTGGCGGGGATTACAAGCGCAAAAGACTCACCCTCTTGTCATCTTTGACGCTCACGAGAAGCTTTGAAATCGTCCCACCCAAGATCGGATGAACCACCTGAGGGGCGATCTCGCTCAGAGGGATGAGAACAAACTTACGATTATGCATCTCTGGATGGGGAATCTTGAGGTTCTTCTTGTCCAGCTTCAAATTATCGTAAAGAAGAATATCCAGGTCGATGATGCGCGCCCCCCAACGCTTGCGCACCTTCTTTCGCCCCATGGCCCGCTCTATATTCTTGCACTTCTTGAGCAGAAGATCCGGTTTTAACTCCGTCTCTATCTCGACGACCCCGTTCACATACCGCTCTTTAGCTTCACCCAAGGGCTCGCTCTCGTAGAGCGAGGATTCTTTGATGATTCTCGTGTCAGGAATTTTGGCAATCCGGACCAGCGCCTCCAGATAGTTCTCTTTTTTCTGTCCCAGATTGGAGCCGATTCCTATGTAAACCTGATGCGGCACGGTCTTTAAAGATGAATCTCCCCAGGATGCTTGCTAAAACCTCACCTGCCGGATTCTCTCCGTAACCTCCTTTAGGCGTTCTTTGTCGACACACACAGTAAAGCGAACATATCCCTCTCCAGCCTCGCCAAAACCGTTTCCCGGCGTCGTGACCACTCCGGCCTCGTCGAGCAACTTGGCAGTAAACTGGGCCGAGGATAATCCCTTTGGAACAGAAACCCAGACATAGAAGGTCGCACGGGGCTTTTCGCAGTCGAGGCCGGCGGCCCGAAGCCCGGACACAAGAACATCTCTTCTTTCCTGATAAATCTTCCTGGACGGCTCCACAATTGCGTCACCCAAACGAAGGGCTTCGATAGCCGCCTCTTGGACTGCCTGGAAGACGCCGGAGTCCATGTTGGATTTGACCTGAGCCAAGCCGCTCACTAGCTCCTTGTTCCCCACCGCCATTCCGACGCGCCACCCGGTCATGTTGAAGGTCTTGGAAAGAGAATGGAATTCGATGCCCACCTCTCTGGCGCCGTCAAGCTCAAGAAAACTCATTGGACGATAACCGTCGAAACCCATCTCCGTGTAGGCCGCGTCATGGCAAACAATGATGTTGTAGCGACTGGCAAACTCCACCACCTTGGCAAAAAAATCTCTTTCCGCCACAGCGGCAGTCGGGTTGTTGGGATAATTGATCCAGAGCATCTTGGCTTGGCGCGCGACCTCGGCGGGAATGGCGTCAAGATCCGGAAGAAAACGGTTCTCTTTGACAAGCGGGAGAAAGTAATTCTTTCCTCCGTTGAACAGAGTCCCGATGTGGTAGACCGGATAGCACGGGGTGGCCACTAGGACGAGGTCTCCAGGATCGACGAAAGCGACCGCCATGTTGGCAATGCCCTCTTTGGAACCGATAAGGGAGACCACCTCCTTTTCCGGGTCGAGCTTGACGCCAAAACGCTTCTGATACCAATCAGCTACAGCCTGACGATACTGCAGAAGACCGGCGCTGCTGGGGTAGCGATGGTTGACCGGCTTGCTGCCCGCTTCCATAAGCTTCTCTACGATATTGGGCGGCGTCGGGATGTCCGGATCCCCCACGCCCAAATCGATCAGATCGACGCCGCGGGCCAAGACTTCTCTCTTTTTGCGGTCAATCTCAGTAAAGAGATACGGCGGTAACTCCCTGATTCTCCTTGCTTTTTCAATAGCTATTGCCAATGGTCTAAAACTCCTTGCCAAATTTAAATCGCACACTTTTACCTGTTTTTTGCTGTTTTGACAACTACTTTTATTACGCTTAATCTAGCAAACGAAAAGTAAGAGAGCCATGCACATTGTTGTAGACGGCTATAATCTGATCGGAAGTGCAGGAGGGTTGACAGACAACCTGGAGGCAAAGAGACACAATCTCATCCAACAACTCCAGCAATACCATGAAAGGAAGGGCCATCCGATTACACTGGTCTTCGACGGCTGGCGCTCAGGATGGATCCATGAGGTGGAGGAAAGAGCCGGAGGCATTACCGTGATCTTCTCCCAACAGGGAGAGAAGGCCGACAGCGTCATCCAAAGGCTTGCCCGTGAATTGGGCAACGGATGCATCGTGGCGACTTCTGACCGTGAAGTCCGGAGAGCGGTTGAAGCCAGCGGCGCAGTAGCGATCTATGCAGGAGAGTTCACTGCCAAACTCAGAAACTTTGATGAAGATGGTTTAAGTGACGAAGGGTTCGAGGGATTAAGGGTAGATGGCAAAAGAGGTAATCCGAGAAGGCTCTCGAAAACGGAAAGAAAGAGAAGAGAGAAACTAAAAAAACTCTAGGAGGAACTCCGCTTTGATTCCGCTTCGAGACGACAATCCTACTACCTTGTGGCCAATTATTACGGTCGCTCTAATCATCGCCAACGCGGCTGTTTTTTTCTACGAATTGTCCCTACTTTCCTATGGTCCAAAGACTCTGGATACCTTCATCTACCAAATGGGCATAGTACCGGCTTCGATATTGCGCGGCCATATACGAGGCACAGGAGGATACCTTACGGCTGTTACCTCGATGTTTTTACACGGAGGCTGGATGCATCTGATCGGGAATATGCTCTACCTATGGATTTTCGGCAACAACATCGAGGACAGCATGGGCCACCTGCGCTTTATCTTTTTCTATTTGATTGCAGGATTGGCGGCCGCTGCAACCCATATTGCTCTAAATCCGGCTTCGACAGTTCCAACGATCGGCGCTTCAGGCGCTGTATCGGGAGTTCTCGGCGCCTATCTCATACTTTTTCCCCATGCGCGGATTCAAACTTTAGTGACCCTCGGCTTCTTCATTCGCATTATATACCTTCCCGCGTGGGTCCTGCTCGTCTTTTGGATCGGCCTGCAGCTCCTTAGCCAGACCTTGGCTCCTATGGCTGGCGGAGTTGCCTATGGTGCCCACATCGGCGGCTTTGCAGCAGGCCTTATCCTCATACCCGTTTTCCGCAAGTACCAGCGTAGGGCCCAATTCCGATACAATTAGTTTCAATTGCCATATTTTAAACATAAATTACCTATTGCCTTGGTCTCCCCCAAGTGATAAAGCCAGGTTCCAGGAATATCGAGAGAGGAGGACATAAAATGAAGACCATTTTTCACCTTTTCCTTTTGTTCCTAACGCCAATCATTTTTTCTCCTTGGAGCACTGCTAAGGCGTGGGAGCCTACAAAGCCGATCGAATTTGTCATTCCGGCCGGCACCGGCGGCGGCGCCGATCAGATGGCCCGACTGATCTCCGGGATTGCCGAGAAACACAAGCTCTCCCCGCGGCCCTTGATCGCCGTAAACAAGTCCGGCGGCGCCGGCGCAGAGGGATTCCTCGAGGTGAAGGGCAAAAAAGGCGATGCCCACACGATCATCATAACGCTGTCCAACCTCTTTACCACGCCGCTTGCCACCGGAGTCCCCTTCAACTGGAAGGACCTGACTCCGGTCGCGCGCATGGCTCTTGACCAATTCATCCTCTGGGTGAACGCGGAGACGCCTTACAAGACCGCCAAGGAATACATCGCCGCGGTGAAGGCGCAGTCGGGCGGGGACAACCGCATGAAGATGGGCGGCACCGGCTCGGCTCAGGAGGATCAGATCATCACGGTCCAACTCGAGCAGGCGCTGGGCGTGAAATTCACTTACGTACCGTTCAAAGGCGGCGGCGAAGTCTGTGTCAATCTCGTCGGCAAGCATATCGACTCGACGGTCAACAATCCGGCGGAGTGCGTGAGCCACTGGAAGAACGGAACTGTGCGTCCGCTCGGTGTTTTCGACACGGCGCGTATTCCGGTCGCGGATTGGAAGGGAATTCCGACCATCAAGGAAGCCCTCGGCACCGACATCCATTATCTGATGCTGCGCGGCATTTTCGGCGCGCCGGATATGCCTAAGGAGGCGGTCGAGTGGTACGTAGGGTTCCTGAAAAAAGTTTACGACACGCCCGACTTCCAGAAATACATGGAGGATAACGCGCTCAAGCCGGCCTTTGCATCGGGCGCGGAGTACGTCAAGTGGGTGGAGGAGAACGAGCAACTCCACCGTGAACTCATGGCCAAAGGCGGGCTGCTCAAGAAATAAAAAGAATGCGCGCCGCAGAACTCGTTACGGCATCCGTGTTGATGTTTCTCGGCGGCGTCGTCCTTTTCGATGCCGTTCGGCTCGGCTTCGGGTGGGGACCGGACGGACCTAGAAGTGGATTCTTTCCTTTCTGGCTGGCCCTGATCCTGGTCCTCATATGCGGCGTGATGATGGCGCAGGCGACACGGGACGCGCAGGGCAAGAGCTTCGTCAGCCGTGAGCAGCTCGACTCGGTCCTTAAGGTGCTTTGGCCCGCCGTTGCGGCCGTCGCGCTGATGCATTTTGTCGGCCTCTACGTCGCTTCCGCGCTCTACATGGGCTTCTATATGCGATGGGTCGGCCGTCACTCGTGGGTGACGGTTGTCGTCATCGCCCTCGGCATCCCGATCGGCTCCTTCCTGGTTTTCGAGAAATGGTTTCTGGTGCCGATGCCCAAGGGGCCGCTCGAGCAGTGGCTGGGTTACTGACGATGGGAGTAGAGAACCTCTGGCTCGGCTTTCACATCGCGATCACGCCATTCAACTTGTGGATGGCCGTAGTTGGCATTCTGCTGGGCACGATCATCGGCGTGCTCCCTGGATTGGGGGGAGCCAACGGGGTGGCCATTTTGCTTCCCGTGACCTTCACCATGCCGCCGACCTCCGCGATCATTCTTCTCACGTCAATATACTGGGGCGCGCTTTTCGGCGGGGCCATCACCTCGATACTTTTCAACATCCCCGGCGAGCCGTGGTCGGTCGCCACTACTTTCGACGGCTATCCGATGGCGCGGCAGGGGCAGGGTGGTCAGGCGCTGACGGGCGCGTTTACTTCCTCCTTTGTGGGCGCCTTTTTCTCGATCGTGTTGATTACGTTCTTTGCGCCCCTCCTGGCCCAGATCGCTCTCAGGTTCGGCCCGCCGGAAATCTTTGCCATTCAATTTCTCACTTTCTCCAGTTTCGTGGGGCTCGGCGGCGGCAACCCGCTCAAGTCGCTGGTATCGATTCTAATCGGCTTTATCCTCGCGACCGTCGGGCTCGACATCGTTACCGGCCAGTTGCGTCTCACTTTTGGAATCACCGAGCTGATGAGAGGCTTTGATTTCATCATCGCCGTCATCGGCCTCTTCGGAATCGGGGAGATCCTGCTGAGCGTCGAGGAAGGGCTCAGCTTTCAGGGCACAAAGACAGGCATGAACCTGCGCGTGGTGCTCGACACCTGGAAAATTTTGCCGCGCTACTGGCGCACTTTCGTGCGCAGTTGCTTCATCGGCTTCTGGATGGGATTCAAGCCGGGCGGCGCAACACCCGCATCGTTCATGAGTTACTCGTTCGCCAAGCGATTCTCCAAAAATGCCGACCGGTTCGGGAAGGGTGAGCTCGAAGGGGTGGTGGCGCCTGAGACCGCAGCCCATGCCGCGGGCATCGCAGCGATGCTGCCGATGATCACGCTCGGGATCCCCGGCTCTCCCACGGCCGCGGTGATGCTCGGCGGGCTCATCATCTGGGGTTTGCAACCGGGACCTCTGCTGTTCAAAGAGAATCCGGATTTTGTCTGGGGGCTGATTGCGAGCATGTACACCGGCAACGTGATCGGCGTGCTGATGGTGCTGGCCTTCGTGCCCTTGTTCGCGGCGATCCTGCGCATTCCGTTTGCGATTCTCACGCCGCTCATCGTCGTGATCTGCGCCATCGGATCTTACGCGGTGCATAACAGCATGCTCGATATCTGGTACATGCTGATCTTCGGCGTGGTGGGTTACGTCTTCAAAAAGCTGGACTACCCCCTGGCCCCAATGGTACTGGCCCTGGTCCTAGGCGATATGGCGGAGAACGCGCTGCGCCAGAGTCTGATTATGTCGCAGGGGACGCTAGCGATTTTCTTCGCCCGCCCGATTTCAGGAGTGATCACTGCCGTGGCCATATTCTTTTTTATACTGCCCATCGTCACTCCCTGGTGGAGGCGGCTGCGTGGGCTCCCGGTGGGTGCGCCACGACCTCCAGAGAGCTGATATCCTTCCAGAGATTCGTCGATGGCGTATCTTACTTTTCCTGAGTTCTGGGCTCGCTGGCTAGGCATTGTCATCATCGATCTCTCCCTAGCTGGTGACAATGCTCTGGTGATCGCCATGGCGGTCCTCACCTTGCCCCCTCGCGAGCGGGTTATTGGTTTGATCGGCGGGACGATCGGAGCGGTCGTGCTTCGGATCGTCCTTATCGCGGTCGTCACGCAGATACTTCTTGTTCCATTTCTCCAAGCGGTAGGGGGGCTGGTCTTGATCTGGATTGCCGTCAAGCTGGTACGTCAAGATCAGAGCGAGGCGAAGGAACAGAAGGCCCGGGAGGTTACCACGCTTTGGCAGGCGATCGGAATCATCATCATTGCTGACTTGATCATGAGTCTCGATAACGTCATGGCGGTGGCGGCAACCGCCCATGGGGATCTCACCCTGGTGATATTCGGCATCGGGCTTTCCATCCCAATTGTGATTTGCGGTAGCACCTTTTTGGCCCGGCTTATGGATCGCTTCCGCTGGATTGTTTGGCTCGGAGGGGGAGTTCTCGGCTGGGTCGCTGGCGAGCTTGTAGTCAGCGACACCATAGTTCACGCCTGGATTGGGTCGTCGGACACGCTCTTTCATTGGGCTGTGCCAAGCCTCCTTGCCGCTATGATAACGGCGTTGGCGTGGGCGATCAGCCATCGAGGCAGCCAATGACCCAGGAACACACGTCGGTTACCCTGTAAGCGACGAGCTGGCTATTCTTTGCCTTTCAGGCGGCCACACGTAGACCGGCAATTGGCCACCTAAGAAGCACAATTGAAGCTGAACTAAATAATCTTAACGACGGATGAATTGGCGTGATCCACCGTTGAACACGCTTGGGTGGATGAATCGGCGGTCGTTGAAGTTTAGTCGAAAACCGGGCTTGCAATCGTCACGGGTCCGGCAATGCCTTTGATGGGGCAAACGGGTCAGCGAGTTGATCACCACGATATTAAAATTTTGCCGATTGTCATAAACGATGGATGGAGCGGCATTGGTGAAATTAGCATCCGGGAGACGGGTCGCCTCAGAGACCTGAGGCCAAGAAGATGTCTCTTCCTCCGCCACCGGGTTTGGAGTTGCGGTCTGAGAGAAATTCTCTTTGGCAGGTCGCTCCTCTCGAATCACAAGCTCTGAAGAGTTCCTAACAGCCTCGGGAACCGAGAGAAAGTTGTCAGTAAAATGAATCACACCCCTCGGATCGGTCCATGAATAGATCTCGGCCCTGATAAAAGATGGCCATAAAGCCACCAGAAGGAACCCGACGCAAGGTAGCCATTTGGGCATATTCATCAATAGATTGGACGAAAGAGAACGGATTTTATTCGGTCTTAGCATCGAGCCTCTGGATCAGAGTAAGCACACCGTTGGTAAAAGTCAAAACATTTCCACCTGGATAAACCCACTGTTCTTGTCTTCCGCTCAGGCGTCCCGCACTCTTCAATTTAATCACTCTGCTGGGTTTGCCTAAGGCGACTTTGACTTCCCCCACATTCATGCCCAGGATGGCCTGTTTCTTGAGAGCAGCCTCTTTGACGGTGTCCGGCCAGGGTTGAGCGCGAATCCATGCCTCGCGCTTGTTCTCTGTTTCAGCTTCCTGGGTTGCCTTTTTTCTTCGTCCACTGTCTGGGTCCTGGGCCACTACAGTAGAGTTCAATTCCTCCAAAAAGGTATCGACGCTGATATACCCTTCCCTGCCTGAAGCAAAACGTGCCTCATAATAGTAGAGGCTTTCTGTCGGTCCCCTGACCATCTCTGTAACCAGGAATGACTCTCTCGCTTTTGCGGGGGAGGAGGCAGACGCAGGCGATGGGGCTGAAAGGAAGAGTAGCTCTCTCTCACTGTCAGCTGCGATCCAGTAGGTTTTTCCCACATATCTCTGCATCGCCTCGATCTGCTTTTCCGTGTAGCGAGGGGCGCCAAACGTTATCGACGGGATCAAGAAAGTGATGAGCAGAAAAAGGTTCTTAGCGAGCACAAGTCGTAAGCGCGGGGAGGTACTAGCGACTAACATAAGAAATATCGAAAGAGGAGAAAATCATTCTACAAAATATAAAAAGACAAACCAAGTGGTATTTCGGTGGCGACTCAAGCGTTGACGGACATAGTGAAGCAGGATAACGTCCCGCTTCTGATCCAGAGGGCTAGGGATGTGGATCTTAGCAAAAATAAAAGGGGCCTCTCGGGCCCCTTTCAATAGTTGGTTGCGGGGCCGGGATTTGAACCCGGGACCTCAAGGTTATGAGCCTTGCGAGCTACCAGACTGCTCCACCCCGCGACAAATCTTTAGTTCATCTCTTTTACATGGAGCATCGAAGAGAGTCAAGGTAGGTTAGAATCATGCAGCAAAAAAGAGAGCCGCCGTTGGTGACGGTCGATATCATTATCGAGATTGAGAACGGGATCGTATTGATCGAAAGAAAGAATCCTCCCCACGGATGGGCCTTGCCAGGTGGATTTGTAGACTACGAGAACGCCGCCATCAGAGAGGCCCGCGAGGAAACCTCTTTGGAGGTCCAATTGACAGAGCAGTTTCATACCTATTCCAATCCCAAGCGTGATCCGCGTCACCACACCGTCTCGACAGTTTTTATCGCGAGCGCGAGGGGAACCCCCGAGGGAGCTGATGATGCCAAAAAGGCCCAGATCATTACCGAGGCGAACCTACCAGGACAGATAGTTTTTGATCATCCTCAGATTCTTAAGGACTATTTCCGTTACAAAAGAACCGGCCAAAGACCGAAACCCGAAGGTTAATTCAGGGCCGGATCATGTCGGAAGCCCAACTAACTAGCTTCATACGTGAAGCGGATGCTGACGACGGATGGCCAGCCGGCGGCTCAGCCAAGTTTGTTGACCGCCGCTTCCATCCGCTCGCAGCCTTTCTCGATCTCCTCCAGTGAAGTCGCATAGCTGAAGCGGATATTTTCCGTGGAGCCGAAGTCTTCGCCTGGAACCGCAAGGACTCGAGCCTCTTCGAGAAAATACTGCGCCAGATCGCTGGCCGATCCGAGCTTCTTCCCCCTGGCTGTTTTCCCCAATAGCGCACTCACATTGGGAAAGAGATAAAAAGCGCCTTGCGGATTGAAGCAGCGAAATCCAGGGATGCGGCTCAGCCGCTCAACAATCAGATCTCTTCTCTTCTGAAACTCCCGCACCATGATCTGGACTTCGTCCTGCGGGCCCTGGATCGCCTCAAGGGCCGCTGCTTGAGCGATGGAGGTCGCATTGGAGGTGCTCTGGCTCTGAATGTTGCCGGCGGCGGAAATAAGATCCTCAGGTCCAAGAGCATAGCCGATCCGCCAGCCGGTCATTGCATAGGTCTTAGAGACAGAATTGGCGATGACGGTTCTTTCCCGCAACTTGGGGTTTATCGTGGCGATGCTGTGGAAGTGAAAGCTATCGTAGACGATCTTCTCGTAGATGTCGTCGGAGATGATCAAACAGTCGTGCTTTTCTAAAACGAAAGACAGAGCCTCCAGGTCTGCGCGATGATAAGCTGCGCCGGTCGGGTTGCACGGGCTGTTGAGAATGAAAACACGGGTCTTGGGTGTGAGAGAAGCTTCCAATTCTTCCGGAGTGATGCGGAAGCCGTTCTCTTCTTTCGTCGGCACGATCTTCGGAACGCCTCCGGCCAACAGAGTCATGTCTGAATAACTGACCCAATAGGGAGAGGGAATCACGACTTCGTCTCCCGGATTGAGCAGGGCCTGAAGGAGGTTGTAAAGCGCATGTTTGCCGCCGCAACTCACCAGAACCTGATCCTTCTGATAGTCAAGCCCGTACTCCCGTTTATACTTTTCGGCGATCGCTTGCCGCAAAGGCTCTATGCCTCTGACGTCAGTGTATTTAGTCATTCCCCTTTTGAGAGCCTGGATGGCCGCGTCTTTGATCCGCTCGGGAGTGTCAAAGTCCGGTTCTCCCGCGGTGAAGTTGACCAGATCGATGCCCTCCGCCCGAATCGCTTGAGCCTTAGCAGCCAACGCCAGAGTCACAGCGGGCTTGATCGCCTTGCTACGCTCGCTTAATTTCATCGCTTAATCCTACCGTGCGAATTTTGCCTTAAGCCTTTTGAGAACGTTCTTCGGAACCAATGCAGAGACATCGCCCCCCAAGCTCACGACCTCCTTCACGAGACGGGAGCTGATGTAAAAGTAAGACTCCCCGGTCATCATGAAAAGGGTCTCGATGTTGGGCTTCAGCTCACGATTCATCATCGCCATTTGAAACTCATACTCAAAGTCCGAGACAGCCCTCAGACCCCGGACAATCACCTCGGCCCCAATTCTCTCCGCGTAGTCCACCAGCAAGCCTTCGAAACTATCCACTTTGACGCGCTTCCCGAATCGTCTGAAAACCTCTCCGATCATCGTCAACCGCTCCTCCACGCTGAACAAAGAGTGATCTTTCTCAGGATTAATGGCAATGGCTATGATCACCCGATCAAAAACACGCAGCGTGCGCTTTACGAGATCGATGTGACCGTGTGTGATCGGATCAAACGAGCCGGGATAAACCGCGAGGTTGGTGGATGCCATTTTTTTATCCTCGTACTAAGAGTCTTCGCTTTCCTGAAGCCGAAAGAAAGAAAGTACGGTCGACCCGTATCGGCGCTGATCGTGAAGGACAAGAGGACCGTAGCTCTTCTGAACTTCTTCTCTTAAACTGTGTTCCGCTACGACCGTCCCGGCTACGTGCAGTAATCCTTCGCCCGCGATAGCCCTCAGGATCTTTCCTACCCAACCTTTTTCATACGGCGGATCGAGAAAAATGAGATCGAAGGTTTCTCTTCTGCGGACGAGAAGCCGTATGGATTGCAGGGCAGACCCGGTAAATACCCTTGACCGGTGGGAGAACCCCAGAGTCTGGAGATTCTCCCGGATCGTCCTTCCTGTCCTCGGGGAAAGATCGACCAGAAAAGCCTCTTCCGCGCCCCGACTCAACGCCTCAACCGAGAGGTTACCTGTTCCCGCGAAGAGATCCAAGATCCGAAACCCCGACAGGTCGTGCGGGAGGATGTTGAAGAGCGCCTCCTTAACCCGGGCGGCGGTGGGACGAACAGCTTGCCCCTTGGGGGTTTTCAGACGGTGTCCCTTTACTGTTCCCGCGATCACACGCATATTTCATCTCCGCCCTGCGAAAGAAACGATCCAGAGTCTATCCGATCTCGCAAAATTTCCCGTCAATCCGCGATCTGCAAGACAATCTTGCCGAACTGCCGGCCTTCTTCAAGACGCCGCTGCGCCGCTGCCGCATCTTTGAGCGGGAAGAGCTGATCAACGATGGGCCTGGTCCCTGAGTTCTGCATAAAAGCGAGAACCTGCCGAAATTCCTCCCGGCCCCCAAGGTTCGAGCCAAAAATCTTAAGATGGTTCCAAAAGATGCGCCGGACATCCGTGGGCGCGTTGGCGCCAGCGGTGGCCCCGCAGGTGACCAGACGACCTCCCTTCGCCAACGCCGCAAGGCTTTTCACCCAACCGTCCCCTCCCACACAATCCACGACCACATCAACGCCTCGCTTGTCAGTCAAGGCCCTTACCTCCTTCGCGAAGTCGCTTCGCCGATAGTTGATTCCGTGGTCGGCCCCCCAATTTTTGGCCATCTCCAACTTCTCGTCGCTGCTCGACGTTACCAGGACATGCGCGCCCATCTGTTTGGCCAACTGAAGGGCGGCCGAAGCCACTCCACCTCCGATTCCCAATATGAGCACATGCTCGCCGGGTTTAAGTCCCGCGTTGGTGACCAGCATCCTCCAAACTGTGACAAAAACCAAAGGGAACGCCGCCGCCTCTTCGAAGGAGAGTCCTGGAGGAATGGAAAAGCAATTTTTGCCGGGGAGCTTAATATACTCGGCATAGGTCCCATCCGACTCTTCTCCCAGCACGCGCATATGGCCGCACAAGAAATCTCTGTCCGTAAGGCAATACTCGCATTCTCCGCAACCGCCTGCAGGGAAAAGACAAACCGCATCCCCTTTTTTTACGTTGCGGACTCGTTCCCCAACTTCTGCCACGGTACCCGCTCCGTCGGCTCCCAGGATGCGGGGCAAAAAACAATCTATGCCTGTTTGCCCTTGACGATTCCAGATGTCCCTGTGGTTCAGGGACGCAGCCTTAAGACGAACGATAACCTCTGTAGGCGAAGTCAGATGGGGTTCTTCAACATCCTCGTAGCGAAGTTTGTCTGTCCCACCATGCTCGTGGATCCGAACAGCTTTCAAGCAGCCTCCGAAAAAATTTCATTCTCTGGTTAGCAAGATATAGAGGATGTGTCAAAGGGAAAGAAGCACTCAAATGACTGAGGGGCAAATAGAATATGGACTATGTGCTCAGCTCTCAGAACTCAGCGCTCTTGAGTATAACAGCTGACTGGAAATAGCTTCTTCGATTTAGGCTGAAAACGACGTGCCGCAACCGCAGGTGCCTGTCACATTGGGATTGTTGAATTTGAATCCGGCGCCTTGGAGTCCGGTGGCGTAGTCGATAACGGTACCCTGAAGGTGTTTAGCACTGGAGTTGTCAATGTAGACCTTGAATCCGTTCATCTCCAGGATGATATCGCCAGGGCGCCTTTCTTTTTCAAACTCTAGTCCGTAGGAGGAGCCCGAGCAGCCACCGCTGGTGACTGCGACCCGCAATCCATATCCGTCGAGATTCTCTCGTGCCAAAATGGCTTTGACTTGCTCGACGGCCTTGTCGGTCAGCTTCAATATTGACTCTCCAGCACTTTTTTGAATGGTCTCCTGGGCTTCAGTTGTCATCTAGGTCTCCATCCCACTACAGACAAGAGTATCCGATAAGGTGCTCCTGTGTCAACTCGGACATCAACTCCAAAACAGAGATGACACCTAGGATCACCGGCAGAGCTCAGGCTTAAGAGAAAGTCGGACAGAGACATGCAATCCACTATCTCCCGAAAAGCGACTGAACGAAGAGGTCGGGGTCGAAAGGTTGCAGATCCTCGATATCTTCTCCAACCCCGATATATCGAACGGGTATTCCGAGCTCTTCCTGGATGCCAATAATGACTCCGCCCTTGGCCGTTCCATCCAATTTGGTGAGAACAATGCCGGTGATGTCCAGAGCCTCCTGAAAGACCCGAGCCTGCTGCAAACCGTTTTGGCCGGTTATCGCATCGAGGACCAAAAGCGTCTCGTGCGGCGCGCCGGGCTCCTCTTTGGCGACCACCCGTCGCACCTTCTTCAATTCCTCGACCAGATGGCTCTTGGTGTGGAGTCTACCCGCGGTGTCGATCAAGACGATGTCAACTCCTCGCTTTCTCGCTGCATGAATCCCGTCAAAGGCCGCCGCAGATGGATCCGCGCCTGACTTGTGCTTGATGATTTCAGCCCCCGCTCTTTGGCACCAAATCTCCAACTGCTCGATGGCCGCGGCGCGGAATGTATCGGCAGCGACAAGCAAGACCTTCTTCCCATCTTGTTGGTATTTGGCAGCCATCTTTCCGATCGTCGTCGTCTTGCCGACGCCGTTAACGCCTAGAAACAGGACGACCCACGGAGATTGAGAGAGAGGAGGTATCGTCGGGCTGCGCTGAACCTCTTTTAAAATCTGGACGATCTCCCTTTCCAAAAACGAAAGAAGCTCTTGCACGGTTTTTCCTCTGACGTACAGGTTTGCAGCGTCTGTCAGCCTCTGGGTTGCCTTTACTCCGACGTCGGCAGACAAGAGAATTTCCTCCAAGTTCGCGAGGCTCTCCTCGTCCCAGCGCGGGGTCTGGAAGACGCTCTCAAGCCTACCGACCCATCCTTCCCGGGTCTTGGCAAGACCTCTCCTCAAACGTTGAAAGAGTGAACTATTCTCCAATGAAACTTTCCCCTTATGGAGGACAGCGCGCTTGAATATCAGCGGCCGGCCCGGATCATTTTCTTCCCGACAGATTGGGATTGAAGGTTAAGATCAATTCATTCGAACCGAGACCACTTTGGAGACCCCCGGCTCCGCCATAGTGATCCCGTAGAGGACCTCGGTGAATTGCATGGTCCTCTTGTTGTGGGTGATGAGGATAAATTGGGAGGACTGACTCATTTCTCTGACTATTTCGTTGAAGCGGTCGATGTTGGCATCATCCAGGGGGGCATCCACTTCGTCGAGAAAGCAGAACGGACTCGGTTGGGTCAGGAAGATGGCAAACAGAAGACTCACGGCCGTCAGGGCCTTTTCCCCTCCAGAGAGGAGGGTGATGGACTGAAGCTTCTTCCCGGGCGGCTGAGCCACAATGTCAACGCCGGCCTCGTGCAGGTTGTTCTCGTCGGTCAAAACGAGTCGCGCCTTCCCCCCGCAGAAAAGGCGCGGGAAAATTTCTCCGAACCGTTGATTGATCTCTTCGAAACTCTCTCTGAAACGGAGCCGGCAGACCCGATTGAGCTTTGCAATGGTCTGTTGGAGGTCGGCCATCGATTTCTCCAGATCCTGCTTTTGCTCACTCAGGAATTGGAATCGGCTATTGAGCTCCTCAAATTCACCTATGGCAGCCATATTGACCTCTCCCATCCGCTCCAACCGTCCCCGCAGCTCCTCGATCTGTGGCATCAGCTCTTCCGGCAGAGTATCCGAGATCGGTTTAGGGGACGCCTCGCTAAGATCCGTGTCGTATTTTTCCCGAATCCCCTCCAGGAGGTGCTGCAAGTGGAGTCTCTTCTCCGAAAGCAGCAGCTGAATCCGGTTTCTCTCTTCTTGGGTCTCCCCCACCACGGGCCTCAGCTCCTTGACGCTCTCCTCCATTTCAACCAGACGGCGCGAGACCCCCTTGTAATTCTCGCGGGCTTTAGCCAAACCCTCTTCGAATTCCTTCAACCGGTTTCTTTCCTCGATCAGCGTCTTGTTGGCGAGAAGAATCGCCTCTCTCAGCTGATCACTCTTCGAGTTGGTTTCTTCGATTTCAGACTTGCGTGATTGGGCTTGCTCGGAAAGCTCTGTCTGAAATTTCAACCGGCTTTCCAAGTTGTGACGGGCATGCTGTTGCTTTTCGCCCAAGGAAGCCCCTCGGATTCTTGACTCGGTGATTTCCCCTTCGAGCCGTTCCGATTCCCTTTCCAGCCGGGCCAGAGCGTCTTGTTTCTCCTGGAAAAGTTTCTCCCCATCCGTTTTCTCGTTGTGAACTGCGTCGATCTTCTTTTGGGCTTGGTCGGTGGAGTCGACCAAAGACTCCAAGCCGACGCCAAGCTCTTTCTGCTCTTGGTCCAGCACCTGAAGGGTTTCCTGCAGACGCCGTGCTTCTTGATCGACTTGGAGCAAATCGTGCTCGAGCCGGATGCGCTCCAAGGCGAGAGCATGTCCTTCCTCTGTCAGAGCGGATTTTTCCTTTTCCGCCTGCTCCAATCGCGCTTTCAGAGCGCCGATTTCTTTCTCCTGACTTGTCACCTCGGCCTCGCGTTGGACCAGCAGTGCCTCGGCCTCCTTTAATTGCCGCCGCTGGGAGATGAGGTTCACCTTAAGGCCGTCAGTGCTCCCTCCGGTCACAACACCCAGAGAGTCTATCACTTCTCCGTCCGGAGTCACCAAAGTGCAGACAAATCCGTTACGGTTCCACAAATTCAAACCCGACTTCAGGTTTCGGACAATCAAGACATCGCCCAGAAGATATTCAGCGACTTTCTGATATCCATTCTTAACTGAAACCCTTTCAAGCAATGGGCCGACGATTTCCGGCTCGGACAAGGGAAGAGGATGCTGCGGCTCCTTGCGGGACAATTGGCGAGGAATAAAACTGCCTCGGCCCGACGACTCGCGCTTCAAATATTCGATGGCCTCGATGCCCTCTTCGTGACTCCGGACAATCACGTATTGAAGACGCTCTCCCAACACGGCCGTGAGAGCCTTCTCGAAAGTCTCCGGAGCATCGATCACATCACCGACGAGTCCATAGACGCCGTTGAAGCCCGACTCTTTTTGCCGCTTGAGCATGATGGCCCGGACTCCTTCCTGGACCCCTTCGTAGTTCTTGGTGAGGGCCTCCAGGGAGGCGATCTGGGAGCGGGCTTCCTGAAGTTGCTCTTTCAATGCCTCTCTTTTTTTCGCCTGCTCCGCCCTCCGATGGGAATACTCTTCGATTTGTCCTGCAGCCTCGGTGGTTTCTTTTTCCACCGCCGCCATACGCTCTTTCACGAGGTCCAGCGCCTGCTTTCTCTCTTGGCGCTTGTGCTCCCAGGACTCCAGGGAGCGCGAAATCTCCGTGGCTTCTCCTTGGTTTCGAGAAAGCTGCCTTTGAACTTCTTCCCGCTTTCGCTCACCAGCTGCCAGCTCGTTTTTAAGGTTAGAGACCTGATTCCACAGCTCGATCAGAAGCGCTTTTTCTCTTTCGACCCCGGAGCGGAGATTCTGGACTGCCTGCTTGCTTCTCTCCCATTCCGCTTCCTTTTCTCGCAGGTTAGTTTGCTCGAAAAGCGAAAGCTGGCCGAAGTTTGCTTCGGTCTTCTGAAGTTCTCTGATTTCCTCTGAGACCTGGGCGAGCCGTTGCTCCAATTGAAGCAGCTCGATTTGACTTTTCTTCTCCGTCTCCTCTAGCTGGAACAGGTCCTTTCTGTAAAAGTCGATTTTCTGCTCGTCCGTTTGAACGTGCACTTTGAGATGGTAGATGGCTTCTTGTTGCGAGTTGATTTGTCTTTCCGCTTCCAACAGGGAGACTCTTATTTCCTCGCTCTGAGCCTCCTTCGAATGAATGGAGGCGAGGAGCTGGATCAACTGGTCCTCGACCGCTTTAAGCTTGGCCTCATGCCCGCCGATCTCGGAGTCGAGGGCCTGCTTCTGATGAGCGGTCCAGGAAATTTCTTTCTCTTTGAGCTCGGTCTTGAGCGATTTATATCGTTCTGCCTTCTTTGCCTGGAGCTCGAGGCTCCGGATCTGACGCTCAATTTCCCGGACAATGTCGCTGACTCGGAGCAAGTTTTCTCGCGTGCGCTCCAGTTTCCTCTCCGCGACCAGCTTGCGGCCTTTATACTTGCTTGTGCCGGCGGCTTCCTCGATAAGGGAACGGCGCTCTTCAGGCTTGGCGTTGACCATCTCATCCACGCGGCCCTGCTGCACGATGGAATAGGCTTTGTTTCCCACCCCTGTCCCCAGAAAGAGTTCGATGATGTCCTTGAGACGACACGGCACCTTATTGATGAGATATTCCGACTCGCCGGAGCGAAAGAGCCTACGGGTGACCATGATCTCGCTGAAGCTGCTGTATTCTTCCGGGCCGCGGCCATCCTCATTGTCCAAGATCAAAGAGACCTCTGCCATTCCTGTGGGGAGCAGGCTTTCGCTGCCGTTAAAGATGACATCCTCCATCATTTGACCTCGCAGGTGGCGGGCGCTTTGCTCTCCCATCACCCATCGCAAGGCATCCATGATATTGGACTTGCCACAGCCATTGGGGCCGACAACCGCAGCCATCCGATTCGGGAAGTCGAGAACAGTCCTTTGAGCAAAGGACTTAAAGCCGGTCATTTCAAGGCTGTTAAGACGCATCGCCTACCGCTTCAGAGACTAGACACAAGGAGCCAGCAGGAGTCAGAATTTGGCTCGTACTATTTCATAAGCCAGAAGGGGTGTCAAGAAAAAACGACAATATAAAGGGTATGTTCGAGAACTTACCACAATATATTGCGACTCCGTATAAATAAAACTATTTCTCTAAAAGTTCCGTATTCCAGTAGGAAACATCGACGGCGTTAAGGAATGGAAGCCACTCGCGGTAGCGGGAGAGGTTGAAGGTTTCCAGCATGAACGGGGTCCATTTAGGTTTGTAGGGTTTTCTGAGTAGGCTCATCCCGGCCTCTTGGGGGCCCCTTCCCCCTTTGTGCCGATTACATTCCTGACAAGAACAAACTACATTCTCCCAAATAGAAGTGCCACCACGGGAACGAGGGACGACATGGTCCAGGTTAAGCTCATAGCGCGGGAGCCTTCTCCCGCAGTACTGACAGGTGCAGTTATCCCTGGCATAGATGTTGTACCGGCTGAAACGGACCTGACGTTTCGGGACGCGATCATAGCCCACCAGGAGTATGACTCTAGGAACCCGGATGACCCGATTGACCAATCCGACGGACTCATCCTTTACCGAGACGGAGAGATCACTCCAGCTATCGAAATCAAACGTCTGATACTGGTCGTTCACTGCCCGTGCAATCCCCTGATAAAGGAGGGTAAAAGCACGCCGGACTGACGTCACATGGATAGGAAGATAGGAGCGGTTCAGGATCAGAACTTTGGTGTTCAGAACCGAATAGCTCGGTATGGACGAAGCATAACCCATAATGCGATCCAGCAGGTGACTAAAACAATTTTATACTCTAGACCTGAACTGCTTAAAAGATATCGGGGTAACCGGCCAAAGTCAATAATCGCCACGCGCTCTTAGGTTTTATAGTTATCCGCGACTGATGGGCCACAGTTTTTTCCGATCCCCACATAGAGGGATTGGGCCACTGAGAGGGCTTTCGGGTGCGCCCTTGAATCTGCTGCCGGTTGGCAATTCGGCAACCACGGGACGGACTGGTAGCAAGACCGCATCAACAAAGTTGTCTGTAAGACCCCAAATAAACGCTTAAAACCTCTGTGGGTCTCATTTGGATGCATAGATTACAGGCCTAAGCTCTTAGGCGAGTTGGCCAGGCTTTCAGACCGGAAAAGGCTGTTGGAAGAAGATATTAGAGAATCGATACTCTGCAGTAGGCGGGAAAAACTCCCGACAATCTTCCGGGCGGCCTTTTGTCCGGGATAATCGCGCGCTTCTCTTACGTCAACCCTGTTTTCTCTTCTGCTGTCGCTGCTGGAGACCTTTAAGCAGACGCTCCGCCTGTTCGATATTTTTCTTTGCCGCCTCGTGGCTCGGCTCATACTGCAGTACAGTGCGCCATTCGGCGATCGCTGCGTCCAGTTTTTCTTCCCGGTAAAGACGAATCCCCTGATTGTAGTGGTCCTGAACGAGACGGGCCTTGGCGCGTCCCAGCAGGGTGGACGAATCCTGATAGTTCGGGGCCAGCTTGGCGAGCTGGGTTAGAGCCTCATATGAGTCCGCATATTTTTTTTGGTCCAACAGCACCTTCCCTTGTCGGTAGAGCACGGTTCTTTTTAATTCCACTCCTTCAGGGTTGCGTGGGTTTTGCGCCAGGAATTTGTCGACACCGCCAATGGCCGAAGCGAACTCTCCCCTCTCCAAAGCTTCTCGGGCCTCGGCGAGCATCGGGTTGGTATCCACTTCCTCTTCTTCCGCTGGTTCAGCTTTTGGAGGAACTGACGGGGAATCCCCCGGGACACGAGTCTCTCTGGGGGCAGCTTCCGGCCGGACGAACGGCACACCCGGAATTTCCGGAATTTTTAAGACCATTCCCGGGGTCAATTTCGGATTTGCCGGGAGCTGATTCGTCTCCCAGATAACCTCTGCACGGGAGCGATCCCCGTAAAAGAGCTCCGCGATAGAGGCCAGCGTGTCTCCCTTGCGCACCGTGTGGTTGAGAAGACGAATCTCCTTGGCCTCGGTCTGAAGGGCCTCAAACGCGGCTTTGTTGGAAGGATCCAAAGCGAGCGCGGCCAGAAAATGGCGCCGCGCTTCGAGATTCACGCCCCGTTTCAACGCTTCGCGCCCTTGGCCCAACCCATCGGATACCGCCTGCTTTACCCGCTCTTCGAGTTTGCTTTTCGCCTGCGTGGAAATGGCATCCTTGGGATCGACGCTCAGAGCCACCTTCCATTCGTTGAGCGCTTCTCTTAAATTACCCTGCGCTTCGAGGGCGGCGGCCCTCTCTCTGTGAGGAGCGACTAGAGACTCAAACGGAGAGCGCGGCGGAGCGCCGGCCATTTCAGAAACGGTGGCGCAAGCGGCCAAAGTGAGGAAGAAACCCATCCCTAAGAGGAGGATGCGGCTAGGCGGCCTCAATTGAGAGTCTCCTTGTTAAAGAAGTTGAGGTTCTTAATGAAATCCTCCAAACTCATCTCCGAATAAATTTGGCTGCGGTGAATCCTCAGCGGCTCGACGAAAGCGGGATTTCCTTGGCGACGCACAGTGAAGGCGGCTACATACCCGCGCTCCTTGGCTCTCTGAACCACAGCGTCGTCCTGCCGGCCAAAAGGATAGGCCAGGGTCTCGGGATAATGTCCAAGGTTTTTCAAGAATAGCTCTCTGGGTTGATTCAGCTCCGCGCCGATCCTCTTGGGGTATTCCTCTGCGGACTCTCCGCTGGCGCGGCGCATGTCTCCGTGACTCTTGGAATGCGCTTCGATCTGCAATCCCTCGTCCCCAAGCTTCGTGAGTTCCGCCCAACTGAGGGCGTTGCGTCCGGCTCCGATGTAATCGGTGTAGACGAACAGCGTAGCCGTAAAGCCCAACTCCTTCAGAATCGGATAGGCGTATTGGAGAAAGGCTTTATAGCCATCGTCGAAGGTCAGGACAACGCTCTTTCGAGGAAGCTGCCTTTGCAGAGAAGCGTATTCAAGGAATTCTTTGAGACTCACGACCCGGATCCCCTGAGATTTCAGATAGCGCATCTGCTCGTCGAAGCTTTTCACGCCGATGGTCAGCCGCCCTTTCGCCTGAGGCCCGATGTTGTGATAGACGAGGATCGGCACCAGTCGGTAACCGGACGGATCCACTCCGGACAAATTCCAAAAACGCTTGGGAATGACGACCTGCTGTCCGGCTGAAAGAGTCGCCGACCCATTGTACTCTTCGATCATCCAGGCTTTGGTCGAGTCCCCTAGAAACTTGGCGGCAAGGCTTTGAGCGGTATCTCCCGGCTTCGCAATCGCGACGATGAACTCCTCCGACTCGAAGGCTCCTTCCTTTTGAGCCGGAGAACTCTCTTGGCCGGAACCCGGCGGCTGAATAGTAGCGCAAGCGCCGAAAGACAAGCTGACCCACGCCACTAGCGCTAACCGCGCCGGGAAACCGCTCAAAAGTCTCCTTCTCATTCGGTCAACCCCAACACTTCGTAAACCTCCACCTCTTCCTCTTTCCCTTTGACCTTGAAGTATCCCAACGAGCGCGCCTTTACAAGTTTGTCTACCTTTTCATAAGTCCACTGGCTGATGAGAATCTGTCCCGGTTTGGCGACGGTTTCCAATCGAGCCGCAAGATTGACGCGGTCGCCGATGACCGTGTATTCCATTCGGTTCTCGGTCCCTACGGTCCCCGCCACAGCCTCGCCCGCGCTCACCCCGATCCCTATCGCGATCGGATCCTTCCCTTCCTGGACCCGTTTTTTGCTCAGCTCCTCGATGCCGGCTTGCATCGCCACCGCCGTGCGAATCGCCCTTATGGAGTGGTCTGGGTGAGAAATCGGCGCGCCGAAAACAGCCATAACGGCGTCCCCCAGAAATTTATCCAGAGTTCCCTCATGCTGAAAGATCGTGTCGATCATCAAGGTATAGAATTCATTCAGCAGAGCCACGACCTCTTCCGGAGAAAGACGCTCGGAGAGCGGCGTGAAGCCGCGGATGTCGCTGAAGAGAACGGAAACCTCTCGCCGCTCCCTGGTAAGCAAAATCTGTTCGGGGTCTTTAAGGATCTCCTCCACCACCTCGCGGGCCACGTAACGGGTGAACGCCTGTTTGATCATCTCTTTTTCTCGCAGGCTCTTGGCCATCTGATTAAAGGCCGCCACGAGATCGCCGATCTCATCGCGGGACGAAGCGCGCAGAGAGATCTGGAAATTTCCCGCGGCAATCGCCTTCGTGCCTTCGACCAACCGCATAACGGGCCGGGTCATGAGGAGAGACAAACCCACGGCTCCCGCGATTCCGACCAGGATCATCAGGAACGTGATCAGGATGGTTTGGTTTCTCGCCTGGGCCAGTGCCCGCTCAATGGACTTCTGGTTGAAGCCCAGGTAGAGCGCGCCGAGACGGACCTTGCTGAATTCCAGAGGGACTGCGAAATCGATCAGGCTGCCCTCTTTGGGGTCGGCGTAGGTCTGCACTAAAAGATCGTTGCCCACGGGCCTAAGCTCCTTGGGCCGTTCCAGCGGTTTGCCTACGAGGCTCAGATCTCCATGTGCAACGACGTTTCCTTCCTGATCGGCGAAGATGACATAGGCGACATCCTCGTCTCTCATCGCATCTTTGACGAGGAGGTTCAGGGTGAGATCGTCATTGGTGAGAAGCGGGTTCTTGGCGCTCGCCGCCAGGTCGCGAGCCATCGTCAACCCCCGCTTGGTCATCTCGGCTGTAAGGCTTTACTGTTCTTCGCGGAGAAGAAAGGCGCCGACCAACAACACTGTCAAAACAACCAGCGAGGTAATGAGAAGACCGAGCTTGAACTTTAGAGAGTGGTGAAATTTGTTTTTGTTTTCCTCCGACATTCACTACCCCTCAACCGGCGCCCCGGCATGCATGGTCGATGAGTCTAATGAAGCGCTGCCTAAGCGTCAAGAGTGTTTCTCTCAAGAGCGCCACCCGAGCGCGTAAACCGGCACGCCGCGAAAGATGACTTTGCCCAATTCCTTGAATCCACAACGAAGATAAAATTCCACCGGGTCTGCACCGCAATAGAGATGAACACCCGGAATTCCGACGCGGCGCAAGTCGCCGAGATATTTTTCAATCAACTTCGTTCCCACCCCCTGTCGGCGCCAATCCGCTCCGATATTCATGTGGAGATGCGCCGGATAGTCCCGGCGGAGCATCCGGCGAAGCTCCTGGGGGAAAATCCGCTCCGGCGACTTTTCAATATGGAAGAGCTGTCGCACCAATCTGCGGGCATCCCGATTCCGTGAATAGCGGCCTCGGACAATTTCGATGACCAGCGGCAACGCCAACCGCCAAAGCTTAGCTCTGGCAAACGCGCGACTATCCGGGCAACCGGTCAAGTAACCGATAACCACACCTCCGGCTTCCGCCACATAAGTCCACTGCGGGAAGATCTTTTCGTAGGGCTCCACCCAGAGCCGGCCAAATAAGGGCCAGCGGTCAGCTGAAACCGGCTGTCCGTTGTTCCCAGTACGACAACAGAGATCATAGATAGCCCGCCACTCGGAGAGCTCTACCTCTCGATGCGACGATAGTTGTCTTACCGTTATCGGTTCGCCAATCATAGGCCCATCAACAAATGTGAATTCAACATTGAACGTAAAAAGCTACCCAAGAAGCGCAGGTTGAGCGTCGCCTGACCTTAGTTACTTCAAGTGTAGTGTTGAAATGCGCCTCTGTCGAGCGGAGCCGTCTGAGAAAAAAAAGGCCCGAGCTCTTGCGAGTCGGGCGTTTAAATCTAAAATCCGCGGCGGTGACATCAGCGCTCATCCCGGCTTCCCATAGAGGCGGTCGATGAAGCCGCTCTTTTTGATCTCCTCCATCAGGCTGGTGTCCATGAATTCTTCTGCACGGATGCCGCGCGCCTTGGGGTTGAGAAGAGAATCCAGGGCCGTCTGTATGCCTCGGGTCTCCGGCACCGGGTACTCCAGCATCCCCTTTGCGAGCCTTTCATAAACCGGCCGGAGCGCTTGAGGATCATTGACACTTTCCTTGAGTACCGCCAGGGCAGTCTCAGGCCGGGTCTTGAAGACATAGATGCCTTCGGTGAGCGCTTCTAGAAAGCGGCGCACGTTGTCCCTCTGGGTTTTTAGCACCGAACCTGACACAACCACCCCGTAATTCGCATAGTCGATCGGAAGCTCGGAAAGATCGGCCAGCACGCGGCAGCAGCCGGTCTCCAGCACCTTTTGCACCTGTGTGGAGCTGACCAGCGCGGCGTCCATGTGACCGGCAACCAAGGCCGCGATTCGGGTGGAAGTGTTGCCGGATTGGAAGAAGCTCACGTCTCTGTCTGGATCGAGTTTCCAAAAGCGCAGCGCCACGCGCGTGATGATATCCGAGCCCGAGCCGAAACGGCTGATGGTTATTCGCTTCCCCTTAAGGTCGGCAGGCGTCTTGACGGAGTTGCGGACAACAAAGAAGGGCTCGAGCCGGTTGATCATAACTGAAACGATCCTCAGATCCTTTGCGCCGGAGACGCCTAGGTTGAGCATCGCGGTCACGTCGAAACCGGCGAAGCTGATATCTCCTGACGAGAGCGTCTGCGCCATCAAGCTCCCGCTCGTCAGGTAAATAGCCCTCACGTCCACACCGTGCTTGCGCCAGAGACCCGACCGATCAATCACCTTCAGCAGATCAGAGCCGACGCCGGTGCCGCTATAGCCTAGCCTGAGGACAGGCTGAGCCTCCGTGCATGGAGCCCCAAGAGTCCCCAACAGAATGACCGTAGCGAGAATAAAACCAAACCTTTTTGCCATACTCTCCTCCCGTAACCACACGGAGATCAACAACATGACTGGATCACGAGACACAGAAACGAACTGTGTCGAGGCTATTGAAACTACGGGCGAGTGTCAAATGGCTCGGGCTCTGTGTGCCAGTTAGGCGGGGCGCGGTCCTCAAACAAAAAGGTCCGTCCGCCTTTCACTGTGGTTCGACAAGCTGCTCACCACCCTGAGCCTGCCAAAGGGTGGCGGATCGGGACTTTTGAATTTAAGTCCGGCGGCGACCTACTCTCCTATCGGCAATCCATCGGCGCTGGAGAGCTTAACGACCGAGGTCGGGGTGGTCAACAATGTCACAGAGAGAGGCATGACTATCAAAAGACAGCGAGGAGTACGGAAACAAATGCGCTAATCTCTATGGCAGACAAATCCCTGGTTGTGACAATAAGGGCACAGTAGATCCTTTTTGCTCAGTCGGTTGACCCTAGGTTCAGATCTTTCCCTCGATGGCAGGAGTCTTGCGTAAACAATTGCAGACCATTTTAGACGGGGGAAATCCATGAAAATAATGGCTGTTATTCTTTTGGCTCTCTCAATCAGCCTTCTCCAGAAAACGCCGGCTGCCGGAGAGGATTTCAAAAAACGGGAAGCCCAAATAGCCGAGTATAAGAGCTGGCTCGACTCCTTAGGACCCAAGGGTTCCAAATACTGGGTCAGGCTCGACGCGCAACACCGTCCTCATAGGCTCTATCTCGGCGAAGGGTTTTACCGCGCCGATTTTCAAAGCCAGGAACGCTTTGTCGATACCTTTTCCAACTATCTCGCCGGCCATCCCGAAAAGTTCATGCTCATCGATCTCTTTGATGCCGTCACAAACAGGCCGGTAGGTGAGTACGGCTTCGGAGGATTTAGACTCTACCCGCAGTCCGTCCGAAGCTCGGCGAAGGTTCGGGAATAGAAACGGAAAAATCGAAAGCCTGTCCGGCAAGCGCAAACAAAAGGGCCCGTCCGCCTATCGCTGTGGCGGATCGGGCCTTTTGATTTTAAATCCCGCGGCTTTTTACTCTCCCACGCGGCGACCGTCCAACACCATGGGCGCGGCTTGACCCCTGGGATGCGATTCCACTAGGATGCATCGCTAAAGAGGAGGGTCTATGAGCACGACAGAGAGGCTATGCAAGCGGATGGGCTTCGTCATGCTGGCGCTCATGCTCACTTGGAGCCGGGGCGGCGCCCAAGAAAAGATCACAATCTCTTACAGCTCCATCGACGCTCCCAACGCCAACTGGTACATCGCTCAAGAAAAGAGACTCTATCAAAAATACGGCGTCGATGCGGAGTCGATCTTTATCGTCAGCTCCACCGCGAATGTAACCAGCCTGGTCGCCGGCTCCGTCAAAATCGGCAACGGCACGGGAGGGGCCATCGCCAATGCCGCTGTCGGCGGTGCCAATCTCGTCGGTGTCGGCTCTTTCATCAACACCCTTCCCTACGAGCTGGTTGTTCAAGAATCGATCAAGTCGCCGCAAGGCTTGAAGGGGAAAAGCCTCGGCATCAGCCGAGTGGGAAGCTCTTCTGACGTGGCGGCGCGGGTCCTCCTTAAGGCCTTGGGGCTGGAGCCGGATAAAGACGTCGCGATCCTTCAAGTCGGCGGCTCGCCGGAAAGGGCCGCAGCCTTCCGCACCGGCAGAATCGCGGGCTTCACTTCCCCGCCCGGCACCGTTCAGCTCACCAAGGGCATGCCGCACCGCATTCTCATCAGCATGGGAGACCTCCAGAAACGTTTCCCTTTTCCCTACGTCTGCGCCACCACGACCAAGAGGTATTTGGCGAGCAACCGCGATACCGTCAAGAGAATCCTGATGGCCCTAATCGATGCGACACATTTTTTCAAAACGCAAAAGGAAGAAAGCAAGAAGATCTTCGCCAAGTACTCGCGACAAAACGTCGAGGCCTACCTCGAAGCCGGCTACGAGGCTAACGCCAAACTTTTCGAGCGCGTGCCGCTAGTGACCAGGGAAGGAATGGAGATTCAGATCAAGGAGGCGCTCGCACGCAAACCGGGCGCGACCCTCAAAGTAGAGGATATCGTGGACGACTCCATCGTGACGGAATTGGAGAAGGAAGGCTTCATCGACCGGATTTACAAACAGTGAGTAAGGCAGCGACGCGAACCCTGCCATCAGTTCGGAGGCTTCGCAGCAGCCTCGGGCCTTGTCAATTTTGAATCCGGCAGCTTTCTACTCTCCTGCACTCACATCCAGTCTTGAGTTATGAGGGCCGAGCGGCGTCAACGCGGGAAGTTGGCGATCTTGCGAACTTCTCCGGTCAGCTCGAGAATGTGCATGCCGGTGTTGGCGCGGTCGACGATGTAGATGTAACCGCGATCCTCGACTTCGACGTTGTTGGTCTGGATCGCCACTTTACACCGCTCGCCGCTTTCGACCTTGACGCAACGCTTCTGCGTCTTGTTCGTAGCGGCCGGAATGTAGTAACCGATCTCGCGCGGACTATAGGGATTGCGGATATCCACTGCGCGGACGCCGGCATTGAACCAGGCAAAGAAGAGAATACGGCTTTGATACATCGGCGGCACGTTTTCGTTCGACGAGTGCGAGCCGAAGCGTCCTCCGCGCGAGCAGAATTTACCCGAGGCCTCGGGCACGTTAAAGTTGCCGACCGAAAAAGGCTTCGACTCGTCGGTCACGTCTACGACGTAGGCCATCTGGCGCGGCTCTTGGCATTCGTTGACCAGCGACTCATTGACAATGATCACGAAGTCCCGCGTGTTGCCACCCTTGTCCTTGGCAAACTCCGGGTCTTCAATGCCATAGAGCGGCAGCGTCGTGTGCGCTCCGGCGTTCGGGAAGAGATCAAGGCGGCTCACTTGCGGATAGAGCAGATTTTCCGGCGTCGGATCTTTCGGTCCTTCGATCAGTTTCTTCCGGTCGACGATCTGGAGCACGCCGTCTTTGTTCGTGCCGTAGCCGAAGTAGATGCGGTTACGCGCCGGGCCGGCGGAGATCATGCCGTGCAGCAGGGCCGGCATCGGGCCGCTCGATCCGGGCTGATGCCCGACTAGGCCGAAGTTGCGGATGAAGACCGGATGGGCAGGATCGCTGAGATCGTAAACTTGGGTCATGCGCCGCGCGCGCCAATCCGGCGGGCCCGAGACCAGAAAGGCGATCCCGGTATCGCATTCCCACCAGCTCTTGTGCGTGTCCTTGAGCTTATCGACGACGACCGTGACGCGGGTCGGCTTCTCCGGCGCGGTCACGTCCCAGATTTCATGCACGGAGTTGCCGAAAGTGCGAAGGAGATAAACTTTGCTGGGATCCGCCTTGGGCAGCGTCTTGCCGTCGCAGACGCGCACCATCTGCGCGCCGCCACCTTCGCCCTCACCCTTCTCGCCGGGTATGTGAGAGAGATACTTCGGCCGGCGTGGATCGGTCACGTCAACGAGCGAAGTGCCGTTTTGCTCCTGCGCGCCAGTGAGCGGATTCAGCGCGCTGCCGCTGTGATGCCCGATGTAGGCGATCCAGCGGCCGCCCTGCTCGTGGATCATCGGCTGATAGGCGCTGCGCCCTTGCAGGTCGTTGGCGCCGACTAGCCTCATGTTCCTACCCTCAGGGCCGCGGCCAGCCGCCTGTTTCTCAGCCTGCGCCGCCCACACCGCGAGAGGAGAAGAGACAAGCGTCGCTGCCAACGCAACCATCATCGTCACCGTCAGTTGCCACGCATTCTTTTGCGAACGTGTCATGGAGCTTCCTCCCTCCTGCCGAGTAGAGAAAACAAAAAAGGACCGGCTCGCGAGAGTCCAGACCTTTTGCGCTTAAATCCCGCCAGCGTCTTACCGTTTCACAAGCCGAGCCTATAAAAGCGCGCCGAGTTGTGAAAGAGAATCGCCTCCTTGTCCTCGCGCGTAAGCTTTGGGTTTTCCCAGAGCTCTTCGAGCTCGGCCTTGCAGGTCCCGGCGTCCACCTCGTGCGGATAGTCGGAGGAAAAAATGAAGGGCTTGTTGCCAACCTGGCGCACCGCCTCGCCGATCGTCAGCTCGTTGCCTTCCACTCCGACGAAGATCCGTCCCTCGTTGACATGGCGGACGATATAGTCCCCGACCGTCTCTCCTTCCTTAAGCTTGAGGAAGCGACCGCGCGGATCGTATTGCACGTGGCTCGCCCAGGATCGCGTGAAGCGCTCCATGCAAGTCAGCAGCCAGCCGCAGCCCGCTTCGAGAAAGCCGATGCGCACGCCGGGAAATTTGTCGAAGACGCCGTTAAAGATGATACCGGCGAAGCTCACCATCTGCCCGAAAGGATGGCCCAGCGCGTTCACCGGCGCGTACGGGCTCATGTCGTCCATGAGCATGCCTTCGTGCGCGCCGCCGTGAATGCCGATCGCGCACCCGAGGCGCTCCGCCTCTTGGTAAATCGGCCAGAACTGCTCCGCGCCCAACTGAGAATTGCTCGCGCCCGTCGAGGGGAGCATCGCGCCGCACATGCCGAGCTCTCGAACGATGCGCCGCAGTTCGGCAACCGCCTCCTTGGGGTCCTGCAGCGGGATCAACCCCATGGCGCGAAAGCGCGGGCTCTTGGAGAGATACGCGTTATGCATCCAGTCGTTGTAGGCGCGCGCGAGCTCGATCGCCCAGTCGCGGCTCACGATTTTTCCGAACGCCAGGCCTGCACTCGTGTAGAGTACCGTCGATTCGATGCCGACGTCGTCGAGAAACAGTTCCCAGCCTTCCCGCCCGACGTTGGCGAAGGCGCCGCTCGGAGTGATGTGGCGATTGGCCGAGTGCAGATGATCGATGGGCGGGAAGGGACTGCGGCCACGGATGTCGGAGAAGCTCTTGCCGACGTAATCCTGCGGCAAGAGTTTCCAGATCGCCGCGATGTCTTCCATCACGTGGCCGTCGCCGTCGATAATTCGTTCGTGGGTCGATGATGCGCTCATGCTTTCACCTCCGATAGCGAGCCTATCTATTCACTCGCTTATTACTTTGTAGCAACAGCCCGTAATGTATTTGCAGTCCCGCCATAACGCAAACAAAAAAGGGCCGTCCGCCTATCGCTGTGGCGGATCCGGCCTTTGATCTTGAATTTGGCGGCGGCCTGCTCTCCCTCATGGCCACCGTGCAGTACCATGCGCGCTGAGCGTCAGCGTTGCCGTCGCCTCGTTCTATCTACTTCGTTTGGCCTGATTGCGCTGGCGGTAGAGGAAAAGGGACCTGATTTTTGACCGGAGGAACGCTCCTCAAGTAGGCCCAGATCGCTTTAAGATCACCATCCGTCAGATCTTTGAGGTCTGGCCAGGGCATCGGTGGAAGAATATCGCGCCCATTGGGTTGGCCCTGGTGCTTGCCAGTGCGCATGGCCTTAATAAACATCTCCTCGTTCCACTCTCCGATGCCGGTTTCCCTATCCGGCGTGAGATTCACAGCGAAGCTGACGCCCCAGGGTCCGGCCCAGGCTGTGAGCATGGAGTTCGTACTCGCAAAGGTGTCGTGTTGCGGTGTGTCCCTCGGCGCTCAAACGGGGTACGGAAAGTTTTCCGGATGACCGGAAAGCAAACGATTGGCGTCCGGCACAGGAACTCCACCCGGACCTGGGACCTTGGGAGAGTGGCAGTCGTTGCAGCCACCAAATACGACTAAATACTTGCCGCGTTTGACTACACTTTCGGTGACAGTTCCTTTCCCGCCACAGCTCACCGACACCACCACAAAACTTCCAACTAAAAACAGGATTAGGACTCTTTGCATTCTTCCTCCACAAACTATTTGACCGAGAGATATGTATTTTCCCTTGATACCAGTCACTAATTTGGATTGCTCTCCGGCACAAGAGTGAAAAAAGGTCCAGAGCTCATTAGTACCACGGGCCTTTCCAATTTTAAATCCGGGCGAGAGGGACACGCTGCTCCTGAAAGATCACCGAATTGACGCAGCGGGCGGAGAATTGTATAAGAGCGCTGACTGCTTCACTCGGAGGAGGTAACCATGCGCTACATCGATGCCGACGGTCACCTGGAGGAAAGCCCGGCGACTTTCGCCGACGCCTATCTCGATCCGGCCTTCCGCGCCCAGCGTCCCCGGGTCGTCGGCGTGGACGGGATGGTCTACTGGGACATCGACGAGCAGTTGTTTCCCCGGCGCGTGGGGCGCGGCTGCAACAATTTGGGCACACCCACGAGCTACGATGGGAAACCCGCGCTCCACAGTATCAATAAACCTGAAAGTGTCGGCTGCATGGAGCTCACCGACATCAAGGCCCGCCTGCAGATCATGGATGAAGAGGATATCGCGGTCCAGGTTATATACCCGACGCTTTTCCTTGCCTACCCGCTTAGCTCCAACCCGGCCTTCGTGACCGCGCTCTGCTCTTCCTACAATCGCTGGCTGGGCGACTGCCTGTCGAGCCACGCACGGCTCAAATGGGCGGCCGTGGTGAATCTCGACGAGGTACCCGTAGCGGTGCGCCAGGTCCATGAGGCGAAGCGGCTCGGCGCCACGAATGTCATGCTTTTGGGAACCGTCGGGGATCGTCAACTGGATGACCCGGCATTCTTCCCCTTCTATGAAGCCCTCTGCGAGGAGAAACTCCCGCTCGCCGTCCACGTCGGATGGGCAAGTCCTTCGATCAACAACCTCTACAGTCATATTTATCCTTCCGGCGTCGTCGCCTTCCACTTTCCCGTGCTCATGGGATTTGCCGCGCTGATCAGCGGCGGCGTTTTGGATCGCTTCCCAAATCTCACGGCGGTCTTTCTCGAGGCCGGCTCCCTGTGGATCCCCTTCATGATCGACCGGCTGGAACACCGTTTTCACAACCAGGGAAAATACTTGGCCAAATTCCTGCCGCAAACCAAGCCGCTGCAGCAGCTATCGGCTTTGGAGTACATCAAACGGGGAACTCTTTACTTCAGCGCCGAACTGGAGGATTCCCTTTTACCGCAGGTCATGGAGCTGGTGGGTGAGAGACAGATCGTCATGGGGACCGACATGCCGCACGGAGATCGCGAGCGCTACGCCGCGCGCCTGCTGCAAGAGAGAAAAGACTTGAGCGCCGCCGCCAAGGCCAACATCCTCGAACACAACCCAGCGCGTCTGTATGCCCTCACACGCTAGAACCGCGCCGCCAAATCTGCAATTTTTATCTGATCGAGTCGGACGGCGCTGACGCTTTCATGTTTTCGCAATTGCGAAAACGCGAAAATGTCGGAGATTTACCAGCGGCGCCGTTAACGGTTGCCCACGGACGTAGTCTTTACAAATCCGGAGAGCGCGTCGAGAATTCTGCGCACCTCGCGCGGGTGTTTAAGTCTGTATCGGGCGTGTCGTCCTTCGGTCTCATATCGCACCAACTCTGCAAGCCTCAATGCTCCAAGAATATTGCTAGTGCGCGGTACGCTGCGACCCACAGCTCGGGCGATCTCGCCGGTGCTCATCTCTTTACTTTCCGCCAGCAAGGAGACCACCGTAAAGGCAATGGGGTTGCCAAAGAGACGGCACAGCCGCGACTGCCTGTAGCTCACCTCTTCCACGGCAGCGATGCTTATCACGTTTTCGCAATTGCGAAAACATGAAAGTGTCGTCAGTCATCAAAAATGGCAGCACGAAAGTTTATCGCTTCGAAGGCTAATGCCCCGAAAGAGAGGATGGTGCTCGTGGGAGACCCAGATCGTCATGGGGACCGACATGCCGCACGGAGATCGCGAGCGCTACGCCGCGCGCGAGCTGCAAGAGCGAAAAGACCTAAGCGCCGCCGCCAAGGCCAACATCCTCGATCACAATCCAGCCCGGCTCTACGGCCTTTAGGCAAAAGGATGGAAGCGGAAAGCGGGAGAAAAATACGTGTTCGTGGCGAATTTCCGTTTTCATAATTCAGCTTTCATCCTTTAAGTAAGCGTTCTACTCTCGCACACGGCTTCGTCGTGAGCTCAGCCGAACGGCGACCGCATAGTACCATCGGCGCTGGAGGCATTTTACGAAGTCATGCACCTCAACAAACAACAAAGAGACTTGACCACTTTCCGGTTAACACTCTTGAGGTTTGTATCCAAAGTTCGTTATTGTAGTTGGACGGGTTTTGCCTTATGGGAAACTTTGTAGACATAGTGAGCGAGATTAAATCCTCGGTTTTAGCTCTAGGTTTTCCTAGAGGTCCGCTCCTTGAGGGAACGCCACTCACAAAAGACAGCATTGATCGTCTGCCGGTGATTGTTGGAACGGGCTTTCAAGCCTCTGTGGGTAAGATTGCGACCTGCGCTCATGTAGTAGAGTCTTTGGCGCCACATCCTACCTATGGAGAAGCGCGGATAATCTCGATTGATAGAGAGAAACGATACATAAGATTTTGGGCAATTCCCCACGCCTTGAAGAAATACGTAGACGCCAATAACAGGGCCGACGAGACCGTAGATTGTGGGCTTATTCTTATGCTCCCTAAGGAGGGAAGCTCTTATCCTACAGTTCCGGTACGATGGGGCGATTCAGATGAAGTTAGAGTCGGAGAAGAAGTGGGGATATGTGGCTTTCCGATGGGAGAGGATCTTTTTATAGATTCTCAAAATAAGAAAGTCACTGGATTTGGTTACACAGTTCAGAAGGGGATTATTAGCGCGATCCTTCCTCTTGATCACCCGTCGGTAACCCGTGAGTTATTCCAGCTCGATATCCAAACGTACGGTGGAATGAGTGGTGGGCCTGTATTTTTGGCTGACACAGGAGAGGTGATTGCTATGATAGTGTCTGGGTTGGAAACAGGTGGTAATGTCACAAATATAACCTACGCGCTTCCGGGAAATCTCATAAAAGATTACGCCTCGAGAGTTAGCTTCCAAGACTCACGAGGCATTCGATATTAGCTGTAATCACTTAATTTAACCATAAGCCCAAGGAGCTTCCTGTGGAGAAAAAGGCCCGGGCTGGTTTCAGCCTCGGGCCTTTGAATTTAAATCCGGCGGCGTCCTACTCTTCCATACGGCCCATCGTGAGCTTAGTCGAACGGCGACCGTGTAGTACCATCGGCGCTGGAGGGGTGCACAATCGAGCTGCTCGAGTCAAGACTATAGCGTCTAACCCATGTCCTCTCGGCGATACCAGTGGAATTTGTTCGCTAGAGTTTTATAATTTTCAATTTGAGGCTCAGTCGCTGGTTCGCCTGCAAGTTCCGCAGCAACATCTAGCGGTTCCGCGTGATAAAAAAGTAAGCGCTCTTCAGGGGGTCGCTCGTGCAACCTTTTAACCAAAGTGTTTACCAGCTCCGAGGACTCAGTAGGAGTCACTTCGAAGATGTCCTGTAGACTCTTTATGACCATCTCCCAATACTGATACTCCCTAGGGTCTAGTATAGACATAGCTTAGTCCTCCTAGATAAGCCCATCCGCCCCCGTCCCTGTTTTTTCGACGGGTTACGTAACGTATTTTGCCGACACTGGCCGTCGAGTGAAAACTGATTTGGTCGCAGTCTTTGACAACAAGGGTTTGAGGCCATAATGAAACAGGCCCGAAAACAACATCATAATTCTTCCCCGTCTTCGGTTGGTGACTTCCCAGCCCATGCCGACAGTGCTCGACCAAATCCCAGTAATCTGGGTCATCTCTGATGAAAACCAACGTGTCTAACCGGCTTATGTCGTAACGATCAATTTCAAAGCGCAGCACTTTTGCAACGACACTGCGTGTCGCCTTGGAAACTGAAATCGTATGACAACGACGATTTGCCCAACAGACCGCTTGATGCAAGTACGTGGTGACGTAGAAGCCTTGCCCGAAGTCCGTCAGGGGCTTTCCGGAAAGCGGATTAATCCTGGCTTTAATAGTCTTTGCGGACGCGTCGTCAGTGCCGTGGTATACAGTTAACGGGTCATTATTCCAGGTCATTAGTCACCTTTCTGTGCGCTTTTCGCGTACGATAATGTCTTCTGTCACTTTTATGTTTTAATAGGCCGCCTCCATCGTTGTTACGTGCTGCTCCAAGAAGGCGATGCACGGTCTGTAGCAATAGCGAACTACCAGTGATTACTTCTCTAGCACCGAGTGCTTTGGCCTGCTCGCGTGTTTGCTCAACTGCACGTGCACTTGCATAGATGATCACAGGTACCGCAGTGGCAAGAGATCGAAGCTCACGAAGCAGATCAAGACCGGCGGTGTGGTTCTTGCCGCGAGCCATATCCGAGATGATCAAATTATACGACCCGCCTTTGGCAAGGGCGAGCCCTTGCTCTGTCGAGCGCGCAAGATCGAATTGCACTCCGGCTTCTTCGAGAATCCGTCGTGGGTATTCGTTATTCTGTGGAAAGTCATCCACCCACAAAATACGTTTGCCGGAAAGTTTTCC
>WNFH01000037.1_pt1 | contig 58562 bp, 83 predicted proteins | sample 5400411 | NCBI WGS metagenome assembly WNFH01 (sample SAMN13153347, study PRJNA577476) | soil metagenome | isolation source: 200 cm saprolite under Douglas fir tree site 2 hole 3 | place: USA:California | collected 2015-04-18 | reverse complement strand
GAGAGAGTGCTGAGCCTTGCACAGACTCGACAATATGATACACAGCAACAATCAGCGAGGCTAGTTCCTTCGCCTGGGAAGGCTTTTGTTGTATCAACTCCGGAACTGGATACCTCTAATATAGCTGTTCAAGTGAAAGGATTGGAAACAGTTTTACATAATGCTGTTAACCAGATTCACTTACCCACGATTGATCTTTCGCATGCTGTAACTGGAACGACGACATTTGAGAAATTGTTTGTGACGGCTAGTAAGACTGCTACGGATAGCTTGGTGACGATGCACAACACGGCTGTAGGTGCTGCAACGGCCATGCAGAATACATCGGCGCACAGTGTGTCGGCCATTCAGGAGATGGCTCGCGCTGCTGTCACGACTCCGACTGGAGTGACGGATGCTTTTCATGCCGTTGATACCGCATCACTTATTAAGACGGTGAAGGCTGTGAAAGGTGAATTAGGGAGTATCCCTGATGCCTTTGATGTGGAGACGTTGCAAAGAAAGATTGCTCAGGCTGATAGTGTGATTGCTAGGACGGGAGAGTATATTAATGATGGATCTGATGAGTGGCGTACGTGGGTGCTGGAAGCTGAAAAAGCTGCTTCGAAGGCGCAGAAAGCAGTAGTTGGAACGAATGAGTATGTCAACGATGGATCTGATGAATGGAGAACATGGACGCAAGAGGCTGAAAAGGCGGCATCAAAAGCACAGAAGGCGCTGATTGGAACGAATGAGTATGTCAACGATGGAGCAAAGGAGTGGCAAATATGGAGGCATGAGGCGGATAATGCGGCTTTGGCGGTGGGACGTGTGACGAAGCAGGTCGAGCCGATCTCTGTTGCAGCTGGGCGCGCGACTCGGTTAATCGAGCCGACATCAAGTGAAGAACCGACGAGTTTTGCGGTTGGCGGAATTGTGCCAGCCTACGCCGCGCAAGGTCGAGTCATTAATTTTGTTCCACGTGGAACAGACACCGCGCCAGCGATGCTAACCCCAGGCGAGCGAGTGCTGAGCGTGCCGCAGAATCGGCAGTTTGAACAGCAACAAGAAGAACTTTCACAGCCACAGAAACAGACTGTGTTCTATATCACGAACAACATTGCGGCACTCGATGCGAAGAGTTTCAAGGAGATGCTGGATCGAGAGGGTATCCCGTATATCCTAGAGGAGGTGGCGGATAACCGACGTGGCTACCAAACGCGGTTGAATGCCCTGTTGAAGAGGCCTGCATAACGTGGCCGATTCGCTGCTCTACACTCATCCAGAGGACAATATTGCTGGGCGTGTGGTGCCCACGCTGACGACTGGGACCGTCGCGAGTGGTTATCAGATCGCGTACCTTTATGATAGTGATCCTTCGAATCCATTCAAAACGGTCGGGACGACGTTTCGATTAGTCTGGGATTTTGGTGTCGCGACACTTGTGAAAGGCGTCGCACTTATTCATCATAATTTTGTGGCTGGATTGTCCGGTGTGTTCTTTCAGATGCACACGGCGAATGTGTGGACATCTCCCGCGTTTTCGCATGTGCTGGTGCCTCCGGCCTATCTGCTCGACCAGTTTCCTGTGAATGTCTTCGGTGACTTTCGCACGTTGCTTCCAACGTATCGCTATGCGAGTCTGGCTGTGACTGTCGCGAATGTGGTATCCTGCTCGATTGGCGAGTTTCTGATTCTGTCAGAATTGCGGTCGATCGATGGGTTCACGATGTCGTCGAGTGATGATCAGGAAGATCATCCCATTGTAGAGCATAAAACCGATGTCGGTGTGTCCACGATCTTCCTCCACGGGACGCGCTTACGTTGGTTCCGAGGGAATGTATTGCAAGGGAAGACGACGGCAGACAACATCAGGAACTGGGGCCGAGCGACGTATGGAAGAGGGCTGCCGTTTCTGATTGTGCCGTTGACGTACAGTGATGCGGAGCCGTGGTTGGTGCGGTGGGAAGATGGCAAGATCAATCGGCACTATCATGAATCGAAAGGGTATAGTACGTATAGCTTAGCGTTCGAGGAGATTTCACGTGGTCTCAAGCCAACACCGAGCGCGGTGTAGGAGATGATGTCAACATATTCGTCCGGTGTGTTCGCCATGATCATTGGTCTCGGTGTGTTGTTGGTGTGCTTTGCGTGGCTCTCAGGGAGTAGTTGCGATGTTTCTCTTCGGTGATACCTTTGATAGTTATGTCACGGCGCAATTAAGCCGCCGCTATCAGCGGGTGGGTCAGCCGTCGCTTCCTGGCAATGGTGTTGAAATTAGCGCAGGGAATGGTCGCGGTGGCAGTCAATCATTACGCTGTACCAATGGTAATGGGCTTGTTGGGCGTGGGATTACGTTGAGTACGGCCACGCACTTTGTTCACTTTGCGATTCGTCCTACAGTGCTTACAACACAAGGGTTGATCGCGTTCTGGAACAGTGTGTATCAGCGGCAGCATGTGGTGATTTCGCTGAATGATAACGGCTCGTTATCGGTGAGGAAGGAAACCACCAATACCGGTGCACTCACTATTATCACAGCGACTGTGCTTGGTACGACACCAGCTGGGCTGGTGACACCGAATGCTTGGGTGCATGTTGGCTGCGCGGTGAAAGTACACGCTTCTACTGGTACCGCCACGCTGTATGTGAACGGCGCAGTGGTGCTGACACTGACTGGACTCAATACTTATAACGCGACGTGTGCGACGACAGAAGTGGATGAGATCGTTATTGGGTATTTTGGCGGCGACGTGTGCGACTTCGATGATTTCATCATTTCTGATGATGTCGCTGGCGATGGGCGAACAACGTTTCTGGGCGATCAGATCGGCGAAGTGGTCTCAGTGCTTGCTGATGGGAGTAGCACGCAATGGACGCGTAATACCGGGGCAACGAATGCGAGCTGTGTGGATGATACTGTTCCAGATGACGATACCACGACGGTGGCAGCGGCGACAGTGGGGTTCACCGACCTCTATACACTGGTCGGCGCACCAGTGCGTGTGACTGATCCTGTAAGTTGTCTTCAGCTCGTGACTGTCGCGAAGAAGTCTGAAGGTGGGACAAGAGCACTAGCGCATGTCGTGCGGAGTGCTGGCACCAACTATCCGCAGGGTGATCAGTATCTGGGCAGCACGTATGTGACCCAGCAGACGCCAGTGACCAAGAATCCGGCCACGAGTGCGGATTGGTTAGTCGCTGCGGTCAGTGCGTTGGAGATTGGGCAAAAGGTCACGGTGTAAGTTATGGCCACAGTTTGGTCAAAGACAGTTGGCTCCTCACTCCTCACACTGCAATCGGTCGCCTCAAATACGGTGGTGCTTGGCAGTGCGATTGATGTCTCGACGAAGTATGCGGCCTTTATTGGGATGCACTTTGGGCGGCGCACAGCATCAGTGCTGACGACTGGTGCGAAGATCCGAGTTGAAGGTTCGACCAAATCGTCTGGCGATGGATTTTGGTTTCCGCTGGTGGAGTTTCAGTCACTTATCGCGGCGGCGGAATCAGAAGCGGTGAGCGGCACAGTTGGTAGTGGTACGAATGTGATCACAGTAGCCTCGACGACCAATCTGACTGTTGGCGATATGATTTATATTGACAATAGCACTATTGCTAATTCGGAGTGGGGACGGATCATCGCTGTCAGCACGAATGTGTCCGTCACGATCGAAGATAATCTGGTGAATGCTCAGACAGGTTCGACGTTGTACGACCAAGCTGAAATGTATTCGGCGTCGTTGGATTTGAGTGCGATTGGACGTATTCGTCTCGTGGCGGACTTCTCTGGAACAGGGCAAGCGTGTGCGATTGAGGCCGTGATGAATACTGCGGATTCGCTTGGATGACGACCAAGCCACTGGCAGGTGCGCGACCGAGGGAGGGCCATCCCTTCACTTTTGGTCTACGTCATGCATTTCTTTTCAACGAGCGTGCTGGACGCATGATCACAGACTGTGTGACAAGCATGCACGGCTTTTTCCGTACTGGTGAAGCGAATCTGCAGTGGTTTGGAACTGCGATAGCGACTGGCTGGTCGAACACGATTCATGGCTGTTCAGTACTGTTCAGTGGCGCGGAAGACATCGGCAACTTTGACAAAGCCGTGTTTGCTCGTACGGCAGGCGAAGGCTCGTTTTCCATTGTGATGGGGTGCGCAATCGGTAATACTGCTAGTTGGCAGACGTTATGGGGAGCTGGTGCGAATGACGGCTTGTACGTTAACCCGAGCGGTCAAATCATCTACTACCCATTTGGTGCAGGTCATACGCTCACAAGTGCGGAGTTCAATCTTCCGCACGTCGTCAGCGTGACATGGAAGAATGATGTCCTATCCTATATGTTCGACGGCGTAGACGACATCGGGGTCGTATCTGCTGTTAACGCTAAACTCGTGGCAACCAACACCATCGGTGGACACACCGCAGAGTTTTTATACGGACAGGTCTCTTTCCTTTATATTTACGACCGATTCATCGCGCCGTCGCTTATGGCGCAAATCCATCGTGATCCATTCGCGGCGTTTACCCCGCTGAGAGTTTACGTGCCAGGAGCAGCCGCAGCGAGTGGTACGGCGAAGCACCGACGTTCGCTTTCCGCGTTGGGCACACGGATGGGTGTGCGGCAGGTGCAGCCATGACTTTCAAGGTGACCATTACCGACTCCATAACAGGCCAGCCCATTCAGGGTGCGCTTGTTGGTGCAAACGACGAAATTACGGGCCAGAGTTTCTTGCGCTCGACTGACGGCGAAGGCTATGCGGACGTTGCCATGCTGGGGGCGGTCCATATCGGGGATCGCGTCACGCTCTTTGTACTGAAAGATGGTTACCAACAGCATATCAAGGGCGACGCACTCATAGTGACTTCAGGCGATCAGACTCTCACAGTCGCGCTGGTCGCGCTACGCCCTTTTGAACCGGCCTTCCAGGCGGCTCCGCGTGTCTGGAAGGGAAACATGTGTGGGGTACGTATACTGGGATTGCCACCAGTACCAGGTGGAGCTACTAATCCGTCATTGGTGCTCTCTTGGCTCTATCCTCGTTATAACGATGTCGATCGTGCGAAGATCCGGGTCGCATGGAAAGGCGAAACGACGTGACTATTCAAGAGATCATCCGCGATCGTTCGCTCCCGGAGCCCAACACTGGCTGTTGGCTCTGGACGGCTGGTCTCGACAATCACGGCTATGGCCAACTCACGCATCGCCACGGTCACAACGGCAAAGCGTATCGAGTGTCCTACGAAGCCTTCGTAGGATCGATTCCGAAAGGGCTCACTCTCGATCATCGGTGCCGCACGAGATGTTGTGTCAACCCGGATCATCTCGAACCAGTGACGTTGGCTGAGAATAAGCGTCGAGGAATGAGTTTCGCTGCTATTCACGCGCGGAAGATCGTTTGCCCTCAAGGGCATTCTCTGTCGCCGGAGAGTGGCAATGTACGAATATACAGGACATCGCGCGTGTGTAAGACATGCCATCGCCTTCACGAAGCCGCGCGTCAGCAGCGAAGGCGTGCTGGCTTTCTGCCATTGAAACCAGGATTTCAAAAAACGCGATGAGATATCCGGATGTTCTCCTTAGTTGGCCAGACGATCGAGCCTTCGGTCGAACGCCGGCACAATTCTTAGCAACGTGCCACGAGCTGATTGCGGATGGTTTCTACCCGTGCCCGATGCTCTGTTCGAAGGACTTCGATCCGGCGGATGTGCCTGCGATCCTCGCTGCGCTTGAACCCGTCTTGCCACTCCTCATTGGCGTCGTGCCACGGGTATGTATCGGCTGGGAGCTGTCCCTCTGGCTCAGCCCGACGCAGGTCCAAGACTTGATCGACCGACTCGCGCCGATGTTCGTCGCCTATGGCTGCAAGGTGTACGTTCACTTCCAGCAGGGGTATCTTTCCTTTCCGCAGCCTGACCACGACAATGCATCCTTTTGGTTGAAGCAGATGGGGAAGTTGACGGGCGTGCTCCATCAGCGATCGCTCGACTGGGATCCACCGATGTATCAAGCGCGCCTCGTGGATTGCCTGCAACGTTTTGCGGGGCAATTCAATATGCCGTCGGATAGCGGATTCGGTCATCCGTTTGATCTCGTAGCGTTAGAAATCACGGCACAGACACAATTCAATGGCTCCATGACCGAGGCGGATGGTGACGCGTGGGGCCGGGTCGCTCTTGATACGCCCGGTGTGACTGGTCCATTCGGTCTCGTGCGAGTCATGGGATCAGGGAATGGGGCATAAACCTAGGCACCATGCGTAGTCTGATGCATGTGTAGCCGTTATGGCGTGGTCTGATGCCGTAGTCACTGTTGTCTGTCTCATGGTGATCTGTGCGATTTTTTGGGCTGTGAACCGGTGGATGTAAATCCGTTATGCTCCTCAAACTGAGCACTGCGCGCAATCGCCCAATCCTCATGGTGGATTCGGCCGATCATGTGACTGGGAAGACTGGACTGACGCTCACAATCACCGTGTCGAAGGACGGTGCAGCCTTCGCCACGATTACCCCAACAGTCACAGAGCTCTCGAGTGGCTGGTATAATCTTGCCCTCACGACGACCCATACCAATACGCTTGGCGCACTGGCACTCCATATCACCTCCACTGGCGCTGACCCAACTGATCTGGCTGATGAAGTGCTGACGGCACTGCCAGGTGACGCTGATGCCAACGTCGCAGCCATCAAAGCGAAGACCGATAACTTACCCGCTTCGCCAGCGGCCGTCTCCGATATTCCCACGGCGATTCAAAATGCTGATGCGCTCCTCAAGCGCGACATGAGCGCCGTGACGGGGGAAGCGGCGCGTTCACCGCTCAATGCGCTGAGGTGGTTGCGTAACCGCTGGTCTGTTGTGACAGGTACACTCAATGTGTATAAGGAAGATGATGTGAGTGTGGCGTGGAGTGGGCCTGTGACGACAACACCGGGTGATCCAACAACAGGTGTTGATCCGGCTTAGATCAGATGACGCCAAGTGAGATGGCGACGCACCAGACGGACTGTCGATGCGGCCGAGCATTTTAGCATGAGTCTGCCGTTTCTTCTCCTCCTCGGTGGCACGTCTGGGACTGTTACCGTTACCCAGACGCAAGCCGAGATCTTTGCGACTGGCGATCCCTCTGCGATCGCCACACAGACCTCGGTTGAAGCCTTCGGACTCTCCACACCGAGCGCCTTCGGCACCCAGACCTACGCGGAAGTCTTTGGCAGTCCTCCGCCGAGCGCCATCGAGACGCAGATCTATGCGGAGATCTTCGGTGAAGTACGTCAAGCCGTTTTCACCAATGCCGATATCTTTATCGGCATTGTGTGGATGGAGCTCACCACGCGTTCCGGCGTCCAATATGTCTGGTCCGATCGGCGCCTTCCAGATCCCAGTTCCTATTACCTCGGGAATAAAGAACCGCGCGTGATCGAATGGCAGCGCATTCGGCGAGCGTTCAGTGGGATGAATGGGGAGTATGAAACCTCGGACTTCGGTGTCACTCTCTCCGATACCGATCGCTTGCTGCGCGAGCTGGACAAGGAGAACGAACTCGTCAATGCGACGGTGATTGTGCGCATGATCACCGATCCCGGTCGGCGGCGGCTTGAACGGCCGCGTGTGATCTATCGCGGGATGGTCCGTCACGCAGCCCCAAAGGGCACACTCGAATACATCCTGACCATTAAAGATCCCTTCGCCGAGCAATTCTCGCTGTCCACGCAGAGTAGTCTCTTGCCCCATCGCACGGTGACACGAACGGATTTTCCCAATTGCACCGTCGACAAAATTCGTTCGTCAGCAGAAGGCTACACGACGAATGGGACTGGTGCAATTGGCGTCGGAACGATCAACGTCCATGCGGGCGTGGGGCAATTTGCCCCAGGGGACATCTTCAGGTTCTCTGGACATACCACCGTCTATACTGCCTCTGATGGCTCTGGGACAGACCCAGAAACGAGTCTGACGTTTACACCGAACCTGACGAATGCCGTGATTGTCGGTGAGACGATTACGCAAGACCCCTCGCACAGCGTGCCGACCTCGATGGGCTTTCGTGTGCCGATTGTGTATGGCTACATCACGGACCGGAAGATCATTAGCGGAGAGGATGCTGGCGACGGACAGGGACCGGTACTCTATGTCGGGGATCGGGTGCTCAGTGATGGAAAGACCTATGCGGAGTTTCTTTGGGCTGGACATGCGTGCTATTCACCGAGCGATCGCCCGTTCACGATGCTGTATTTCTTCAACAATGCCCTCGATGATATGGCGGTTGGAACGTTCTATCATAATGCGCTGATTTTGCATGTCGCGAATCTGGCGACTGAAGCCGGAGCGGGCGGACGAGCGGCTGTGCCAGGGTATGGGAACTGGACGGCACTGGGTTTCACGACGCCGTATGTGGACTACGGTGGGCGTCGCTACACCGTGTTCTTTCTACGAGGCTTGCTCCGCGATTGGGCGCTCGGCGTGATGCCAGCGCCCTTTGCCCTCGGGGGCATCCCGATGTGCGTCAACGCTTATGGGGTAGAGACACATGGTGACGGCAGCGGAGCACTCATCAGTAATGGATTGCTGCAATATCAGCATGCCGTCGTGAACTGGTTCCCGCCGATTGGGAATGGCTATCAATCCGGCGCGTGGTTGACGGCGCCAGTCTTCCCTGATGGCACCTCGATGATTGAGGAAAATAGTTTTCTCGTGGCCAATGCGCAATCAAAGGTCTATGTCAATCCGCTCGGATTTCGAGGGGATTTTATCATCGGGGCAGGGAATGAAACCGTCACCGCTCGAGAACTGATTGCTCGGTTCAATGTCTCCTTCGGGGTGAATGCCGGATTCAATTTGAATACACAGTTTTTCATTCGATTGGTGAATACCAACTTGGCGACAACGGCGTTGGCGAACCCCCTCGGCTATGTGCGGGATATCTTTGCCGGCACCTTCGAAATCGAGCCGCTCGACCGGGAACTGTATACCGCGTTGGATTACCGGCATACGCAGGACTATTTGAAACGTGCACCGGACGGTTGGCGGTCGTCGCTCGGTGGTGTTGTCGAGGTGGAGAATAGTGGAGCCACCTCAACGTTCGGAAGTAAGACCACGTTTTCGCAGTTCAAGATGTTCATGATTCGTGGGAAGAACCGTGCAGAGGACGCTGATGAGTATGTGGCTGGAACGGATACCGCTAATGCTGTGCTGGCGCTAGCCCTCGCACGCTATTCGGCGATCCAGCACTTACCGAAATTACAGACAGGTCCAGCGGGGTATAATTACGAGTTGGGCGACGTGGCGTTGATCTCGCACTATGAAGGGTTGAGCAGTATTGGATGGACCGATGCGCCGTGCAGGTTAGAACGCACGGAATATGACCCGTCGCAGTTCACGGCGTTTTTGGAGTGGTATTATTTACCACCGGTGTTAGTGTAGAGAATTGCTGGGCCGCATGAGTGCGTCTTCTGTGACGAAGGCGATCATCACCAATGTGAACCGATCATTGAGAAAGCCGTGTTAAATCGACGAGCACCGGACGCCATCAAACAAGAGCGGTCGGATTTGCTGGCGTGGCTGAATATCGAACAGCGCAAAGCGGCGCGCTGGTCTCGGAATGCAGGGGGCCTGTATGAATTCAATCTGACTGGGCCAGAATTGATGCGAATTCGACTGGCTTTGACCGCGATCTCAGATGGTGAGTGGCAGTGTCGGTTTGTGGCTGATGACAAACGCTGCTGTCAACTTCCGACGGATCACGATGGGGATCACGCGTTCTGAGATACTGCCATGACAGAAGACCAGTTTCTTGACAATCTGGGCAAAATCGAAGGGCTCAAGTATAGCGAGCCGCCTGACGTAGATCAACCGACTGCGAGTTATGGGATCACGCTTCCTGTGTTACATGACTATCGTGGCCATGACTGCACTGTAGCTGACCTTAAAGTTTTGTCGGTCCAAGAAGCGCGCGAGATTGCCCGATGGGAGATGCGCCGTGCACTGGCGGTGTACCGATTCAGTGAACTGGCCGACGAGCATCTGCGTGTGCAACTCGTGGATTTTGCCTACAACAGCGGACCGGAACGCGCCATCCGGTGGCTGCAACGCGCGCTGGGGATTCCTCTGGCACAGGCAACCAATCACTTGACTGATGAGTTAATTAACCTTGTGAATGTGACCTCTGGCGTAGTGGTGAATAACGCCTTGGTCGCAGCGCGGTTGCGCATGCTCGATGATGTCACGGATACCGGTGTGGTGAACAAGCGCTATGAAGAAGGCTTGGCATCGCGTGCGTTGTCCTTTGGGGTGTTTGATTGAGCGGTGATCTTGATTTGCGACGCGGGGATGCCTTCGAACTAAGCCAATTCCGGACGAATCAGAGGGTGATGAGTTTCAGCATCGGTCCACCCTCCCCGCTTCGCTTCAAAAAGGAAAGACATGCGCGCTTTATTGTGTATCATTTTAGTACTCTCACTCAGTTGCGCGAAGCCTCGCCATGTGGCTGTCACGGTGGATGCTGCGCTGTACGGGGCATTGGAAGAGATCCACAGTACGGAACAGATGGCGCTCTGCGGTGCGCCGTCGTGTGCTAATCGAGTGGACATGCCGATCGCTGGCTGGTCACACGGTCAGAGTGTGGCATTCAATCGCGCCTTACTTCCGCTTGCAGAATCGGGACGGCAACTGAATGTTCGTTTAGTGGGGTGGCAACCGGGCCAACCGGCTCCAGCCGAAGTTGTCACACTTGTGAATGGGTTGGGCCAATCGCTCACCGCAGTTCTGATGTCATTTCCGGCTGGTTCGACGAAGGAGAGATTGCTGGTGTCCATTGCGACGATTCAGCAAATTGTGCTGTCGCTGTTGAATCAATTGCTGTCGAAGTGATCAGATGGATATAAACACATTTTTGCAGTGGCAAGCGCTGATCACGCAAGCGGTGGGTCTGGGTGTCCAATCGTGGAAGGCGATTCATTTGCTGCTTCAAGATGCTGGGCATGATGATGTCGAGATCGCCACGCTGAAACCGAAGTGGGATCTGCTCGTGGAGGACATCCGTCGCGCCGCGGAAGAGCCATGACCCTACGCATCGGCCTGAGTTGCTTTCACGTCGAAAGGCTGGACGCGGCGCCGCTCGCGACGAATCAACCGCTGTTTGAGGCGACGTGATGACGTCGTGGTGCCTGTCGTATCGGGCAGACCCGCATGCCTTGCCCCTTGCCGACCGGCACTACAACCGGCAAGCGGTCGGCAGCAATCAGTTCGTACCACCTGGCCGCTGTCTCGTGCTCTTGACAGCGGCGGCTGATGCCTTATGGGTGACGTCGTGGCCCTTGGCGGCCTACGTCAAGCACGCGTGGGCGGGCGCGTGGCTGTGCAGCTGCTTCCGCAATGAAAGCGCCGTGCTGTCGAGCGACCTAATTCGGGCCGCTGTCGCGCTTACGCGAGCAAAGTGGCCCGTGCCGGCGCTCGGGATGATTACCTTCGTGGACCCGACGAAGACGCGACCAAAGCGCGATCCGGGGCGCTGTTTTCTGCGAGCGGGTTTTCGCCCAGCTGGCCGCACTCAAAGCGGCCTCCATGCCCTGCAACTGCTACCGGCTGAGATGCCGGCCGCTGATTATTCGCTCACGCAGCCAACCCTTTTTGGCGATGCGCTAGCACACACGGAGCCGTTGCAGCCATGATCACGACGAACGCCATCAAAGTCGCGCACACCTTTCTCGGACTGCAACAGGAGGTATTGCCTCTAGAGGCGAGTTGATGTTCCTATGCGCACCTGCCTCAGTTGCGGTCGCGAGATCGCCAAGAACTGGCGCTGCCACACGTGTGTCAAGGCAGGATTGGGAACCCCCCCTCCACGTGGCCCGATCCGCGTGCAATTATGTGCCCTGCGCCCTAGCGGCGTCGGCTACGTGATGTCCGCGCGCAGTCTGCCGGCCGTTTGGCAATGGTTAAGCGTGCACGTCCGTCGTCGGGCTGGACGGGGACGCCAGTGGGTAGAACGGACCGGTGAGCCAGCGACTCGGCCAGAGTTCAAGCGGTAGCGCCTTCGCTGGGGTTGACGAGGATGGTCTAGGTGGGGCGATCGGCGGACGACCGATAGGGAAGGCAGGCAGCCACTCTGGACGGTCCTGAGCGATTCCGGTCGGCCACCATGCTCGAAACCTCCACCATCGTCCGCGCCCGTGACTTCCGCACCCGCTGGCTCCATCGCCGGGCAACTGAGCTCGGCGAACCATGGCGGATGCACCGCAAACTTTGGGAATTCGCCCAAATTGCCCAAGTCTATGCCGAGCGTCTCGTCTTTGGTGGGCGTGTGCTCGGCTTCGGTGTGGGCCGGGAGCCGCTGCCGGCGTGGTTTGCCTGCCGCGGCGCGGACGTGGTCGCCACGGACCGGCCGGATGCGGCGCCCGAGTGGGCGGACACTGGGCAGTGGGCACGCGGACTCGACGACCTGCGTCGACCGTGGTGCCCGGACGCGGTGTTCACCAATCGTGTGCGGTTCGAACCGGTGGACATGAACGCTATTCCGTTTCACCTGCGAGATTTCGATCTGACGTGGTCCTGCGGGTCGTTTGAGCACATCGGGGGATTTGATCAGAGTATCGAGTTTTTTTCGCGGCAGATGCAGTGCTTGTGTCGTGGAGGGCTCGCCGTGCATACCACGGAATATGCACCACAGAATGATCAACCGACGTTGAATGCACCGACACTCGTGTCGTTCAGGCTGCAAGAACTCCAGCGACTTATCGATCGCGTAACGGCAGACGGCGGAGAGTTCTTCCCACTCGATGTGGTGCCAGGTGATGAGCCAGAAGATTTGCGAATTGATGTCGAGCCGTACACACCTGAGCACTTGTCGCTACGTATTGGCCACTGTGTGACCACGTCGATTGTGCTCATTGCGCAGAAGATTTAGAACCACTAAGGAGTGTGCATGGGGTGGATCATTCGCCTGTTACGGCGATTGCTTGAGCGAAGAAAACCAGCCATCGACTTGGCCGTGAGTCGGCAGTGGTTGATCGAGCATAAAGTGCGGACGGATAAGAAAGAGGATGAATGACTTGAAGGTGATTATTTTATGCTTTCCTCTTTTAGGATAACACGCGCTTCATCGAGTGCGGCACTAACGCCAGTATGAAACTGTTGCATCATCATGTTAAAAGCTAATTCGCAGAATTCGTGCTCCGTTGTGGTGTAACGCACACGATAGAGTTCTTTGGCGTCATAACGTGCATCAGCCTCTATTTTTAATTTTTCAATCATTGCGCGCATCCTTTTTGCATGGAAAGTGTTCTGTACTATCATTCTTGGCTAATTGTAGTGACAGCCGTAATGGCCCAGCGTAGCCGCATGAACACCGCATACACCACATGTTGATTGTGGGGAAATGCTCGATCGTCATGACATGTAGGGGCGTACTTTATTTCCTTTTACAGGATACGTGCTGGGCGGCGGCTGTTCTCGAATCTCTCCAAGAGACCCGACTCTCTCGAAGGACTACGCAGTCGAGCTGCGTCAGCCACCGCCCAACTTGGTACTAGCCTTGTACGTTTGGTGAAATTGGATAGATGAGTCCTGTTCCAAATAGCCATTCCGCGTTGATACAATCACCACCGTCAGTTATGATGACGCGTGCGGTCGTACCAATTTGAGCACCGACTGATGTTGTATAGCGATTGAACACTGTCATCGCTTCTTGAGCGGAGACGAAACGACAGACATATTCATACTGGTCATCAGCGAAAAACTGACAGACAGAGAATTCGTTCATTTATTTCTCTTCTGTTTCTGCAACACCTTGCATCACTTGCCACGCACGGTACTCAGCGTCATATCCGGCTTCATGCATCCACTCATGCATCTGCATGAGTGCCTGTTTGAGACGAATGTTTTCTTTGGCAAGCCGGCTATTCTCCTCAGCTAAATCATCACACTCACTGATGAGTCCTTGAACACGCCGCTTGGTTGATACTTCGGCTCGTTCATTCTCTTTACGCACTCGGTCTGCTTCGTCTTCGGCATCACTAAGCTGGTCTTGATGCTCCTGTTCGTTCGCTTCCCACTCGCGTTGCTGGTCGTGTGTCAGGTCGTACCAATCAGTTGGTCTGGTCATGGCTCGTTTCTCCGTGACAGCACCGCTTCACACGCGGTACAGCGCTCTTCCATTAAGCGGATCTCTTTCCGTAGATGCACCAGCATTTCCACCAATTGCGTCGTGGAAAAGGTCTTATAGCTCTGTGTCAAAAGATGCAGGCGCGTTGGTTCGGATTCTTCTTTCTTCGGAGTCATTGATGTTTCAACTTGGCGAGTGCGGCGTACTTCGCCCAATATTCTGGGAAGGCGGTTTTGAGCCGTTGCTTGTTGTCAGCATCGGCGGAGTACCAGAGTTTTCCTAACCCAGAGACAAATCCTCCACCGTAGCGCCACATCGCGTTCACGATTTCGTTGTCGTCAACAGGATCATGTGTTATCAGACGTTTAGTCATTCTTCAACTCGGTTTCTGCCGGCGCTCGATACCGTCCCAATGCGCGGACTGCGCCTCAGCGGACAAATTCGCGAGCAGTTGTCGCAGGGCATGAAACCGCTGTTCGAATTCTTTGATGATCGCCTTATCCTGCGGCGAGAGGTGTTCATCGTGGAGGAGTTGTATGAGCGCGATACTAATGCGCTCCAATTGCGCATAGGTATCATAGAGGGTTTTAGCGTTCATTGATCCTCACATTCTCGCTCCCTTATCTTGGTACTCTCAACAAGGATGGCTCGCTCGTCGTGCCTGATACTTTACATCGGTGATGGCTCACTCATTCATCTTGGTACGCTCAACATCAGTGGCTCGCTCTCCTACTATGGTACACTCCCGTCCGTGTGACGACTTCGATGGCGTTAGCCCTTTACATCTCCGAGGCGTATTTGATACGATTCTCTTCGCGTTCCAATACCTCCGGATCGAATTCATCCGTTGTGCTTGTATCGCGCTCCACGACAATCTGTTTCCCTTCAAGCGACCTCGCAAAGTCCGCCGCGAATTCAAACAGCGCGCGGCCAGCTGGGGTATCCGTCGGGACAAAACCAGCGTTTCGCACAATGTACACGCCGAATGTGCCCTTATCGTTCTTTTCGCTCTTGCTGGCGATAGTGTAAAGCCCGGCATAGATAGCTGCGTGACGCATCTTGATATAGGTGTTGAGATTTGAAGCCGCCTTTCGCATGAACTTGTTGGTGCCTTTGATGGAGAGCACTACCGGTTCCGGCGTCTTGCCTGCCAATAGCAGCAAGATCACATACTCCTCAAATGATGTCGCCTTTGGTGGAATCCGCCGACCATTGTCCACTGTCCACTGAAGGCGGACATCGCCGATTGGGACATCAAGATCGACAATCCCGCCACCAAGCTCGAGTGGATTGAACTCAATCCGGCGTACATCGCGGCGAATTGGCACAAACGTGATTGGCCCATTGCCGTATTTGTCGCCGGTGAGATCGTTGAACAAGCTGAACAGCGTGAGGCCTGGAATGTAGGTGCTGTCATCTGGCATCATCTGCGGAGAGAGCCCCTGCGCAATCGCGAGGCGAGGGAGTCGGACATCTTCGACGCCGATGTTTTCGGTGCCAGTCAAATCGTGTGGATCGAGTGACTTCGGTCGGTCAAGTGTGCCAGTAAATGTTGTAGGGATAATCAGGTCGGTGCGTTCGTTTTCAGTCATGGTGTCACCTCTTCGAAATTATCTTTAGGAACGATCCGTCTTTGCGCGTGTGCTCAGCAGTGCATCGGCGTAGCGGTAGGCAGCGACCGCGACGTTCAGTGGTGCGCCTTCAAGGCGAGCGGGATTTGCACACAGGCCACTCAGCGCTTGCCCCGCGAAGTAATCGCGTAGACTCATTCCAAGTGCGGCAAATTCAGCAGATGGGAACGCTGGTCCACCGTCATGCTCACTCATCACTGCTCCTTTTATCGCACGTCTTCAATGGTTGCTGTCCATTCCGAACCACGCAGCCCCCATTCTCATGCCAGACACCAGGGAGTATGATAAGAACGCGATTCGGATTGACATACGATCCATGTAAGCGACCCAGCGATGCAGGATGTACGTCATTATTCCTTCTCGATTCGTCTCATTCGTGCTTCGTTCATCTTAATCCAATGATTTTTCTTTTTAACTGTACGTCCAAGAATATAACCTGAAAGATCTTCTATTGTAATCCAAGGAAAGCTAGGACCTTCACGCACTTCAAGGACCGTTCGAGAAAAGTCGGCTCTATTCTGCCCAACAGAAGTCTGCAGGTTCTTCTGAGATTCTCGATTACTCGAGACGTGCTGTTTCAGGGAGAGAGCCTTTTTCATCGAACGGTCTTTGAAAGACATGAAGGCCTCATCATTTACTCATTCCTCAATACAATTTTGGTTTTCGCGTAGCACGTCACGCCTGGCGGCTCTGCCTCGCCTTGCAGCAACAGATCCTTGACCATCGCATTCGTCGTCTGCCACGGCAGGACCATCGATCGCTCCATCCCGTGCTGCATACACCACAGACGAAACGCTTCTTTATCGAGCACCTGTGCGTAGGGTTCAGCGTAGATCGAAATGAGTTGACCGGTGGCCAGTCGCAAATTAGAAATTCCTTCTTCTTCGAAGTGTTCAGTCATCAATGCGACGTAAGTTTCAAGCAACAGCCCGAATGTTTTGGCCCATTGCTCCTGATACTCCAGAATCTTGCGGATTTCCGCATAGACACGCGCGAATTCTGACGCCCAGTGTTTACCACCAGTTGCGGAGAGCTCGATGTTGTAGAGCGATCGCATCGTGCTGCCGAGGTCTGTCAGCAACTGTTCGACGTGCTTGGCATCATGCGAGGTGTCTCGTGATGGTGGCTTGAGGATGTCCTGTTTTAGCGATTCCACTAGATCGCGTCGTTCTGGTTCGACGACTTGGAATTTGGGCAGAGTGTCGATGACGCCGGCGTATTTGCGTTTGGCCATGTTAGTCTTTCTGGGCTACGTGTTTCGTTCTAGAAATTTCTCGATGATAGATTTTCGCGGCTTCTCTAAGAGAGCTAATTGCTACCATCAGTTGTCTTGTAATTGCCTCATCCGCTCAATTTCTAAATGAATCGAAGTAGTCGCGAATTTCTTCAATCATTCCCTCAGCTTCTCTTGCTACTGTCAACGCATCTTGTTTTGAGGTAAAAGCCATGTTAGTTCACCGCTCTCTGTTCCGGCCAGACCTCTCCATAGACATCGAGGCCATCCTTCATGGGAAGTGTCACTGGTTCTAGTGCTGAGCACCGCTGTTCTTGAATACGATAGGGATAATAGATTGTTTCGGAATATCCCCATTTCGTGCGGACATTCGAAAAGATGGCTTCTTGTGATCCGCGGTGAAGATGCCCAGTGTGACGGCATTCATCACAACCGCGTCCATGGCAAGACTGATGGATTTTTGTACTATCAAATAGACGAAGATAGCCATCGCCAACGAGCGTAAATCCGACGCCGTGCTGTCGTTGACAGATCGTGCGCAATGCGTCAACACGGGAGCGAGAATCAGGAATGCCAACAACGTGGATATCACCGCGCTGTGACACGACTAAAGCCACCATCAGTACGTGGTCAGTAACCGAGCGAAGTTCTAGCGCTTGATGTACGAATATTTCTGCGGCGTCACGGAGCAAGTTCTCGATATATGAATTGGTCATGCCGGACCGATTGGTAACGTGAGTTGCGCATCAAGTTGATTGGCGGCAGTGGTAAGGGCAGCGGCGAGCATACGTGCCGTCACAGCAGCCTCGGCATCCGTGCCGCGCAAATAGATCATGATGTCGTCACCGAATCTCATAGTAATCCAAGCGCCCTGTTGAAGTCCGTGCCCGTTGATCGTCACGGTGATAGGATCGTTAGTGCCTTGGTGGATGTTGACAGAGGCCATTAGCGGCACCTCCTGAGCGCGATCAACAATGCGCGTTGCGCGAGCAGGGATGCCAAGACGCGGGCACTGGACCAGCCACGAGCAAGAAGGACCAGACCGGCAGCTACTTCGCGAGCCGTCAGGTGCGGCTTGACAGGCACAGGGAGAGCGGTACGCTGCGCTGTTGCCGCCAGCAGAGTTCTATTGATGTGCGCGTCCTTGGCATCCATGCGCCGCTGAATGGTCCGAAAGTCCACAAAGCCACGATACCTCATGATAAACAGTTCCTTTCGGGTCACGTTTGGTGAATTTCTAACCTGAGCTGTCCCACCGATATTTCCACACCTCGGCCATGCCGTCTGCGTCGGCACGGAAAATCGTCGTGCACCACGGCGGAGAGTAGGATTCGTCCACCTCGAGCAGTTGCGGTGTTTTCCTACCGATCGAAGCTACACGTTCGCTGAGCACTTCCTTCGCGAGTTGCTCGAAATTTGTTGGGTGCTGTTGGAGCCAGTATGGAGAAAGACCGCAGAACTGATCGACAACTAAAATACGCATAGGCACCTCACGGTAAATTGAATAGAGCGTATTCACTTGGGATCACACGAGCAAGCCATCTGCCTCATTGAATTCAATTCCCTCAGCACGCGCTATCGCGAAGTACTCCGGTAGCACGCCGTAGGTGATCGCAGACCCTCCCTGTCCGGCATCGTCGCGTTCTGCCATCAGCAACGCTTCGCCGAGTGCGGTGGCTTCGTAAGCCCGCACGGTCTCAATGTGGACAGGTTCGAATTGGACAGCGAGGACGCGATAGGTTTGGATGGGAGTGTCAGCGGAGTTCCTGTCGAGCTGCTCGGTGGTCATCTGTTGGACCTTTCGAGACCGTCGCGATGTATGACGCGATCGGACACCCAGAGTCTACTGAACCGACAAACGAAAGTAAAGTGAATTTTTAAAGACTGTAAATCCTTGATAATCAACAAGTTATAGCTAAGGCCTGAATTGCCTCACGGTGCCTGGTTGTCGGCTCACCACTTAAAACCGCGTTGCGCGGTGCGTTCAGCGGCAAGATCCTGATAACTCAGATCGGTGCTTACCCAACGACGGCCGAGCCGCTCTGCCACGGCACCAACCAAGTACTGACTGAAATGGAGGCGCTCTGGCTGCAAGTCAAGGAACGCAATCGACCGGCTGCGTGACTGTCCCTTCGCCAACAGGAACACGTACTCGTGTGCATTAAGTTTTATTACGTGCGATGATGACTCATATGAAGAATGACTGCGTGCAATCTGATCGCTACTTGTGTGACTGTGGGCATCTTGCCGTGGTGACACAACGAACGCTGTACGAATTTCAGTGGACATGCGCATGTGGTTGTCATGGCGTGATTTCCTGGGCGCATGTGAACCCACCACCTCAGTTTCAGCAGTTTGAAGTTGAAACAGTCCAGAAGTTGTTGTTCGATTGATTCATTCTACTCTTCCGTCAGCGCCTTGATCGCGCAATTTAATGGCGATGAGGATTACATCGAGCGCGGTCCGAAAGTGCCGCACACGTGGAAGAGGAAATCGAGGCGTCGGCCTGAAGAAGTGGAATGTGACACAGAACTTAAGTAAACTGCGACCGCGATCACTTTGGTTGTTCTGCCGTCTTCCACTGGCGCATGCGTTCCTGTGCCTCTGAAAGGAGTATTGTCCCTGCACAGACAGCACGATGAAGACGATTTTCTTCACGATCTTTGAGACGCGCCTCCGCTCGCGATTGCACCCAGAGATTAGAAAGCGTATCAGCTCCGCCAAGTTCTCGCGGCACGCGATGATCAATAATCAGTTTTGTGTGTTCCGCCCAGAGAACTTTGTCGCGGATGAAGACCGCATGGCGCATCGCGAGTGTGACGTGCCGCGTGTCGCGTCCCCACTTAGTCGTACAAACAGTTGTCAGATTGATGCCTGGCCTCACGTCTTGAAGCGCTTGATCGTTTCGATGTCGAGTGGGGTCAGTGGTTGCCCTTGTTGAACCCGCTGTTTGGCCCGAAATCGTCGCTGATCGTCTCGCCTGCATACCTGACAGATCCGCTGTGTACACGTCTTGGTCGTGATCGTCTTGGTGTAGGGATGTCCGTAGGGGCAATGAAACCGCTCGCGTAACTCCCATCCATGGCCTGGCGCTTTGCGCCAGGCTGTTAGTGTGGACAGGATCTGTTCGCGTCTCCGGGGCGACATTAAGCGGTAGATTGTCATCATCAAGCCAACGGCCTGAGCTCTGCCAAGATTCCAGGCATAACAGGTCTGCCACTTGGCACAGCCTGGTCGTTGAATGAGAACATTGCCACCGAGATACCGTGCAAGCCGTTCGAGTGGCTCCCGTTGCACTTGACTCGCACTGACGTGAACTCTGCCACCTCGCCCACGACCATTCGCCTGCCACCTGAAGCAGCCTTCGCCCTCCAGAAATCCCGCAATCCAATGAATCGCTGAGATTGATATCATACGTTATTCCAATGCATTCAACAGACCACTGCGTGCCGCACACCTGCGCGAGTGAGAGCGGTCGAACATCATTCAGTAGTGCGAGGAGGAGAGAGATGAGAAGTAAGGTCGTGCTCATGGTCATTTATTCCTCCGTCAGTGCTTTGATCCACGCTTTCGTCGTCCACACCGACACATCTTCTTTCTGCCGCTTCGCTTTGATAATGGCGTGGTCCAGTGTCTTCTGCCCTTGTGGACCTGTCGCCACGATATCAAAGTAACTCACTGCATGCACTTGACCAGGACGATCCACACGCGCTGCGGCTTGCAGGGCTTTGAACAGCGAATAATCATAACTCATGTTCACCACGGTATGACACGCCGAGAGATTCAGTCCGAGGCTTCCCGTTCCATACGTACCAGCAAAAAACACCGGCCCCCTCGGTGCGGTCCGCGGATCAAGCAATCGCAACGCGGTGTCTCGCTCGGCTTTCGTCTGTCCACCAAAGATGTGCCCAATCGCCAAGCCGTTGTTTGACGCAACTGCGGCGATCATGCGCGACAACTCAAACCGGAATCGGCACCAGACCAGCAGCTTGAGATTGGGATCTTCAATGAGCCGATCGCGGAACCACTTCAACACGAAATCCAATTTTTCGCGACTCAACTCTTGAATGGCTGGTTGTGGAATCACAGAGCGATTGATATGAACAGGCATCCCCTTCGATTGCGGCAGGTCGAGACTTTCGAGCAATCCTGGTTCGATCAACGGCTCGTCATTTGGACTTTCCAACCCCCCGATAAATCCACTTGTGATCTGTGCGAGTCGGAGACTCTTGACGACGGCTTGCTGTGTGACGGCGACGGTCGATTCCGAAAGCCACACCACCATCTCATCGCGCATCATTTTGTAGACCTTCCACGTCGTTTCAGAGAGTGGAACAGAGAGTGTCACAGGTGGCATAGTTGGTGGAAGATCTAAACAGTCGCGTTTGAGCCGGCGCAGGACATACGGCTTGAATCGCCGTTGCAGATCATCAAGGTTCTGCCAGCCAACGATCTGTTTCTGTTGCCACCCGCCCATGATGGCGTATTTCGAGCGATACTGAAACCACGACCGCAACCCAACGATCCGCGGGTCCATCACTAGTCCTTGTGAGAACATATCCATCGGACTATTCGCGATGGGTGTCCCATTCAGTAGCACCACACGCCCGCAGAGCCTCCGCAATTGAAGGCAGGCTTTGGTCTGTTCGGCTTTGGGATTTTTGATCGCGGAGGATTCATCGAGAATGAGGAGTGTCTTGGATGTACAAAAGAGAAGAAGTTTGTCTAAACGAGATGATGCGCGGATGAACTCAAAATTCGTAATGAGCCAATGAAACGGTTTTCCTTCACCTGGTTGTTCCCAACCGTGTGTCCGCGCGTGATATTCCTGAATGACTGCGTGAATATCAGGAAAGAGATGCTTCTTGAGTTCACCAAGTTCTGGATCGAACCACACGCCACGAACAGAGGCCGGAGCAATAACGATGACGTTCTCAATGATACCGTGGAGAAAGAGGATCTGTGCGGCGACGATGGCTTGAAGAGATTTTCCAGCGCCCATCTCGTCAGCAAGAAAGAACACTGGGTGTTCAACAAGTGATTTAATGCCAGTCACTTGGTGAACAAACGGTTTTACACGACATTGTGACAGATCAATCTCTATCATGACTGATCTGTGCGATGGCCTTCAGCCTTAGCGATAGCAGCTTCGAGAGCGTGCTTCATGCATGTGCAGTCCTCTTCGCACTGGCCGAGGATGTCGTGTAGATAGTCGAGCGCATTCGTGAGAGCGATATACAAATCAGGAGCTGCCGCGATCAGTGCGGCATTCGCATCGAGTTCAGCAGGTAGATTCATTCTCGCGTCTCCGTGAGCCGTGGCGATAAGAGACTGCTGCTGTCCTGCGAAAACCCCTCGACTGTACTTCGTCGCTGTTTCAACCGTCCACGGTCCAATGGTGAACAGCACGGTCCTAATCATATAATTTCCGAAATTCTGCTAAAAAGATCTCTTCTGCTTCTTGCCACGACCACCACGTTTTCGGACCAATTCGCTTTCGTTCTCGTGCAGAGAGTTCATGATAGTAGTGCGAAGGCAGTGACAGCAGCCAGTTCTCCCACGCGAACCGACCAAATCCTTGCTCACCTTCGAAGTACACCATCAACCGATCAGCGTGCTTGACTGAAGCATGGAGTGTCAGTGGGCAATGGAAGTGATGAAAAATCGTGCGCTGAATGTTACATTCAATCGTCCGATAAGCCTTCAACTCTGGGAGGGCTTTCAGCCATTTCAGCAGATCGCCGAGATACGTTTCGCTGGCATCGTGCAGAAGTCCCTGTAGAGCAAATTTCTTCTGGCATAACCGCGACACATAGACGGAGTGCTGCGCCACACTCATCGGCCGATGACACTGACCGGCGAATCGATTACAACAGGCGAGGGCGTGCGCAATATCTTGAATGTCGATATCCTCTGCGCAAAAGTGCAGGAGATCGATATGTCGTCCAGTGCGCGTGAGGATCAGTGGTTTCATGTCCCTATCACTATACCAGCCGTTTCCAACTGGGTCTTGCTCAATAGTGTGCTGCGCGGGAGCCGTGCGATAGCTGCCACCTGATCGGCTGGACCCATTGTCGGATCGAATCCGAATCCACGTATTTCGCCAGACGGACTCGGAACATCAAGGTGTTTTAAGTGCAACCGTGCGCCGACGAGGCCGCGACACTGATCCACGACAATAACGCCGATAAACTGTTCACCCTTGGGCCGTGTCGTATCCGCGAAGGAAAGCCACCACGTCTGTAGAGGCTGTTCTGATTCCTTCTTCAAAACTTCAACGAGCCGCGCGTCAAAGAGATCTTGCGTCAATCTCATTCCCGCTCCACATCTACAAAAAGATCAGTCATATTGTCACATTCCGCCGTGTGAGTTCAGCAATGATGGCCGCCGAAATAGAGGGCGTGGGCGATATCTTGAATGTCGAGATCCTCCGCGCGAAAATGCAGGAGATCGATGTGTCGTCCGGTGCGCGTGAGGATCAGCGGTTTCATATCAGTCTTCATCTTCGGCGCCAGTGTATGTCATCTCGGTCGATACAGGAGTACGATCGCAGCCGTACAAGAACATTTCCACCGCGCGATTGATCAATTCAGTACGTGTTATACCTAGATCAACAGCTCGATGCGAGGCGGCTTTCAGTAACTTCGGATCAAGCTGAACGCTGATGTGAACTCTCTGCGGTTTCATATCGTCACATTCCGTCGCGTCAATTCCGCAATAATGGCCGCCGAAATAAACGCCGACATCGAAATCGCTTCCCGCTTCGCTTCATGCCTGAGCGCACGTTTCACCGACTGCGCAAGGTGCACCCCAGTAAACACCGTTCGCTGCGATGGCGCTGTGAGCCGATCGGTTTTCTTAATCCCGAGCTGTGCCAAGATCTGCCCAATGCTGGCTTTGGTCAGCTTGAATTGCTGGGCGAGCACGTCTTGTGTCACGCCTTCCGTGTAGAGTTTCCCGATGGTCAAATTACGCTCGATACGCGCTCTGCGAGTGGCTTTCATGGGAGTGCACCGTCTTGATAAAGTCTGTCACTAACTGATGATCGAATCCTGTACACGCGGTATCTGGCTGTAACTCGGTGAGATGCCGCGGGTGGACAATAAGTGTGCGTTTGTTCCCTTTCAGTTCGTAATAGAGGATGTAATACGCGATTCCTGCGGCGGCTAATCGTTGCATCGTGAGATGTTGGATGCCGGTACTGCTAAATTTTGGCGTCGCGTGTTTCACTTCCCACCACGAAGTCTTTCCATAGCCGGTACAACTGAGATCGGGAATCCCATTCGTCCGCACATCTTCATGCCTGAACACCACAAAGTTGTGGAGTTCTCGCTTGATGGTCGCCATGAGCGCAGATTTGAGGGACGATTCCTGTTTCATGTGGTATCAGCCCAGTTCGGTCCAATCGTCGTGGTCCATGTGAGCGGCACGCGCAACGGGACACTCTGCCGATTCAATAGTTCATGCACCAGATTTGCGTGTTCTCGATCGGGAATATCACCAACCACCTCGTCATGGTTCGTAATGCGCAGCACCAATCCCGTTTGATGTCTCGCTTCATGCAATTCAACCAACTTTTGTTTCATCACATCAGCTTCGGTACCTTGGTCAATACTATTGAAGGCTTTGTGAAGGCGCTCGCCAGTCGGAAAGCGCATCCGGCGACCAAGCAGGGTGCGGACATATCCTTTATGTTCAAAGGTACGATGAAGCAGATCACCATGGTGACACCGGTCGTCACAGGTTGGTTTCGCGAGATGGGCCGCACGTGCCAGCAAAAGCGGCACTTCTGGGATCTCCCGATCATAGATGCGCTTCACTTCACGTGTTTGGGCGAGTTTCGGATGATTGTAGTAATTCTTCGTCTGGCGAATCTGTTGAAACTCAGCCGCCGTAATATGGCCGAGCATAAGAGCCATTTTCGCGAGTCCTGCACCGAATAGGATCGCGAAGTTCAGATTTTTCTGCGCGCCATACGTTAACGTCACATGCGGTTTCAAGCGGTCCTGCATGAACGTATGAAAACTTAATGAAGGATCGTGTTGATAGGCCTCAACCACCTGTGGATTATTCACATAATGCGCAAAGATCCGATATTGCGCCTGATCCATATCACTTGTGAATAGGAATCCACTCTTCGGAATATGGAGTGTGCGCACAAGAAAGATCTCGTCGTCGTGAGATGCGTCGTATTCATCGTACCCAAACGACGCCCGTTGTTTCGTCGCTTTCATCCGTTGCTGAATATTGCATCCCACACCTAGCACGATCGCCGTCGAAGAGAACCTGCCTGTCACCGTCCCAGCTTCGCCCATATCGTCTCTGGTCGCGCGTAATTGATGCAGAGCATAGCGGAGCATACTGTCTGATCCCATCGCGTCGCGTGTAGCGATCAAGAATTTACTGCGGAGACTCGCCAGTTTTCCTGCACGTCGCATGAGCTGAATCGTGGGATGATCGATATGCTGCAGCACGGTATCGGTAAAACTCGCACGGCCTGTCGAGGTTTGTTCAAGAGGGATATTTAATTGGCGGAAGACGCGCTCCTGATCAATGGGTGAATCGGGATTGACAGAGAATCCTACTTCGTGAGCAATCTGTAAGAGATATGTTTCAAGTTGCTTTTGTGACTCCTGAATCATTCTCTCAAGCAGTTCCACGTCAATGGGTGATCCATTTTTCTCCATCTCGCACACAACATAAATGACTTTGTCTTCGAGAGTTCTCACTCGTTGAAGATCTTGGGCATCCAAAAGCGGCCACATCACACGCTTGAGGCAGTTCACGGCCGTGACGTTGTATTGAGCACGTGGCGCCGCCTCGCTTGCATGGTAATCTGCCATGCGCGATTCATCGAGTCGCGGAATGGGCGTTTCGTGAAAATAGTCTTCGATGAGTGCATCAAGACTGAGATGTTGACGGTGATCGTCGAGAAGTGCCGCGTAATGACTCACATCGGACACCTCGTTGCCTTGCGCTTCGAGATCGATACCCCAGACGCGCAGCATATGGACATCAAAGCGGGTGTTGATATTGGTAATCAACTTCCCGCGGAGCTCTCGCTGCGCCCAACGCTTCACCGTCTCTTCACTGAGATTGCCACCTCCACGATGCCCCCACGGCAAATAGAAGCTTCGGCCACCAAGCAATCCCAGCGAGAGCGCAATTGGCCGATCATGATCAAACCAGCGCAACCCTGTCGTTTCACAGTTCAGGGTGATCTCGTGAATGCCATCGAGCGACGGCGGAATATCAGGTTCCCACGTTGAACGTGGAGTTGGCGCGATGTGCTGGAGCGTATCGTAAAGCGAGGGCTGTAAGTCCATTGAGACAACTCAGACACACCGAGAGCAAGCGCAAGTCCAGCTTCACGATAACTCAGAGATAAAGAAAAGTAAAGTTTCCTTTTAAAGAGACTGTACGGAGGGGAAAAGACAGTGAAAGAGGGGAGTTCCGCCACGCGAGGCGGACATGCACGCACTTCGCTCAAGATGCCATTCTCGGCATCGCTCGTGTGTCTGGCGCCTCACTAGCAAGACGAACGAGCGCGGGGAGAGGTACAAGGCGGGAGCGACGATCGTCGTTCCTGGAGCCGTTCTGCGTGTTGGACACACGACGGCCGGAAGTCTGCAGCCCCTCCGGCCCCCGTGCGGCACACGACGACTGTCTAGACGGTCGCCGTTTCTGTGGATGTCGTTGCAGCCGCTTCCGCAGCCAATTGCGCAAACCGTCGAGCCCGTGCCATGGCTCGATCAGCCTGCTGCTGCGCCTTTGCCGCCCTCTCTGCCGGCGTCAATGTCGACAGTGCGGCACGTGCCCCCTTCGCGTGGTGCGTCGCGAATCCCTCCCCTTCGAGGGTTAAGGTGTCTGGCACTGTGTCGAACGCGGATGGCGGAAACCGGATGTTGCCCCTGATGGTCGGTGTGGTGAAGATGATGGCCTTGGACTTCCTAGTGCGCGTGGAACGAGAGAGCGTGAGTGGCATAGAGACTCCTTTCGACAGGGGAGGGGTATGAGGAGACGACGCCACGATGTTGGCGTGTCGGCGGTGCCTGATACTGCTGGCTCGCAGGGATTGGATCGCGGTGGCTTTTCGACGCAGCGGTGTGCCAAGAGGGATTGCGTGACCTGCCGGCATGATCGGTCCGACGCCAATCGCTTTGTACGCCATGCCCGAGCACTCTACTTCAATTTCGCCTTCCAAGTAAATCGCTCCGCTGGCAGAAGGGTCATTGAGGGAATGGAAACGATCGCTGTTGTCATGCGGACGAAGAGCCATCCAAGCAACAGCACTGAAATCTGGACTCGAATCAACAGGGCCGTTGGCACGAGCAGCGCGACAAACAGCCAATACACAGCAGGCCAGAAGATTCGCGCGAGGTCCTCCTGCCGTTCCTGCATAATCCACCCACCAAGCCAGACGATCGGCAATGCCAGAATGGTGGCATCGTACACGGTGAGGTGTGGACTGACGAGGACAGTTGCAATCACGACAATGCCTATACGCACCGCAACAGGCACCGCTGATCGCCAGACACGAATCGTTTGCCAAAGGACGAACGCACTCGCAATGAGCCAGATCCCAGTCGAGAACGGTGTTGGCAGCACATTCGCCACAGCACGCAGAGAGTGAAGTTGATACGGCTTCGGTTCAAGCAGGTGTGAGAGATCAGGTAGTCGCATCAGAGTCTCAATGTATGCTGGCCAGACAGATGATCCTAGAACAATGGTGGCAGCAATACTCTGCACAGCAACCGACGTGAGCGCACCTATCAAGATGGGCCATTCACTGCATGCGAGGATCACAACAGCAATCGCTAACGTCAAAGGTGGTTTGATCGCCAATAACCCTAGCGCAAGTCCGGCGACAAACGGACGACTACGCTCCAAGGCCATCCAACCGAGCCAGAATGCCGCGAGTGGCCACACAGTCGTCTGACCGTGCAGGATAAGATTCCAGAAGGGTGGAAACCCAGCGGCTGCTGCAATGACGAAGATACGATCAGGAATCGCGTCGGCAACTGATAGCCAAGCAGTCCAGATTACGAGCACGTAGACGACTGTCGAAACAAGCGCCCATACCAGCGCTGCTGTGCAATAGGGCAATCGCGCAAATGGCGCGAAGAGTAGCGCCGTTTGGGGGGGATACACCGGAATGAAGCCAACAAACGCCGAGTCTGGTACCAACTCGACTTGTCGATTATGCAATGCCTGCGTGTCGTAGAGTAGTGCAGTGTCATGCGATAATCCGACATGCCCGAGGGTGTAAAAGTGGACGAAATCTGCGCCCTTTAAATGACCCAGCATGTCGCGGTCACCGGATCGCCAGAGGACAAGCACGACGGCTGCGATCCATAAGATGCTAGCGAGCATGATCGCATGACCACGACCCTCGCGATAGTGCATCACCAGCATCGTGGCATGCCGTTCGAGATATGTCATAGTGTTAACGGCACTGTGAGCATAAAGTGTGTCACAGCGCGATGTGCGACGAATGCAAGTGTGAGCACGATACTCAGCACCAGCACAACTTGCAGATGCACGAGTTTCACGTATGTCACTGCGTCGGACCGATCCATGTCAACAGGTCCGATTTTCGTGAAACATAGCGAGTGTGCACTAGTACAGCAATTGCCGCATCGAATTCGGCAAGCGAGATGCCAGCTGGCATCGCAGACATTGCATAGAGATGTCCAGCAGGAACACCGCCGAGCGAATTGGTTTTTGAGATGGTAGCAATCGCTTCAGCAAAGAGCATCGCAAGCGTGAGCGTACGGCGTGGAGAGGGATCGTCGCTGTTCCGGATGACGTTGTTGAGTGCCATGCTGAGAGCGTACCATCGCTTAAAACAAAAGTAAAGCGTTATTTTCTGGCATCTGCAAAATATCCGCTAAGTTCTCTTAAATCAACAACTTAGCCGACTCTTGCCTTTCTCGCGCCGGTTCCCTATACTCCCTGCCGGCGGGGGCGCCACCGGTCCTGGCCTACTGTCTTCCGTTTGCTTATCCCAGACGTAAGAGCTCCCGCCGTTTCGTCGCCGCACGGAAGGATAAGCGACCCGTGCCCCAATCGATCCACTCTCGTTCCCGCCTGTTGCTCGCCTTTTCACTACTTCCGACATCATCGAGGCTCGTCTATGCCGACCGCACACGAAATTGTCGAGTGGTATTTCGCCGCGAATTTCCGCCCGATCTTCTGGCCCACCGTCGGCGACGAGAAAGGCCCCAAAGAAAAGGATTGGACGCAACGAACCTATACCATCAACGATTATAGCGACGGCTGGCGTGTTGGATTACTGACTGGTACCGAAGTGACTCCAGGAAGATTTCTTCACGATGTTGATATTGATTGGTCGCATGGAAGTGCGATCGCACAAAAATTTCTGCCACCAACAGGATTCTACTATGGACACTACAGTAAACCAGTGAGTCATTGTTTCTACCTCTTACCAGAAGCACTACCATCAGCACGTTATGAAGATATCGATCGAACCTGTCTAATTGAACTTCGAGGGACGAAAAGTGATGGGTCGCTCGGATTTCAAACAATGGTTCCACCCTCGACATGGTCGAAGAACGGACAGCAAGAACCTCTCACATTTGTGAGTTTTGGCCCGCCAGCATTTTTCGATTCTCCAACAACATTTCGACAGCAGCTATGCCTCGCGGCGATTGGAATGCTCCTCGCGAAGCACTTAGGTCGGAACGGATTTGGACATGAACCGCGCCTCGCGTGGGCTGGCTTTCTTCTTCGAGCTGGTATTGCTGCTGAGGATCTCGTGAAAATGGGTGAGGTCATGTCAGAGGTGACGAATAATATCGAAGTGGTAGATGTTAAAACAGTGATTAGTACAACGGTCACGGGATTACTGGACCCCAAGAAGAAAATTAAAGGTGGCCCCGTTCTCGCGAAAATACTTGGTAAAAATGGCCGAGCAATTCTCGCGCGGATTAACGAGTGGCTTGGACGTGAAAGTGACTTTATCTACGGGCAAGATGGAAAAATTTTGAAGGACAACCAAGAGAATATCCAACGAGCGGTTCGCCTCCTTGATATCGATCTCGCCTATCAAGCTTTTTCTGAGAAGCTCCTCTTTGATGAAAATGGACATCAACGCATTTTAGATGATACGACGATGGATGACATCTGGCTACGAATTGATCGAGATTTTCGATTCCGTCCGACACAGACATTCTTCTATACCGTGTTACGGCATATCGCCAAGGAGCGCAGTTTCCATCCGGTACTTGATTATCTCTCAACGTTGACGTGGGATAGTATACCAAGAATAGACTACTGGCTAGAGATGTATGGCGGTGCGAAAGATAGCGACTATCTCCAAGCGATCTCATCGATTGTTTTGATAGCCGCTGTTCGGCGTGTCAGGCAACCTGGCTGCAAATATGACGAAATGCTCGTACTCGAAAGCGAGCAGGGATTGAACAAGTCGTCTGCGTTACGTGCTCTTTGCCTTCATGATGAGTGGTTCTCAGATGATCTGCCACTCAATGTTGACGCCAAGCAGATCATCGAACGAACGTTGGGTAAGTGGATCATCGAAGCGAGTGATCTAGTAGGAGGTCGAAAAGCAGATCGCGATCATCTTAAGTCGATGCTCTCTCGACAGATTGATGGCCCAGCACGCATGGCGTATGCGCGCGTTCCAGTCGAGCGCCCTCGCCAATTCATCATCATTGGCACAACCAATTCCTCCAGCTACCTCGCAGACCCAACTGGTGCTCGACGCTTCTGGCCCGTTGCGGTCAGAGGGTTCAATGTCGAATTGATTCTCCGCGATCGTGATCAACTCTGGGCTGAAGCCGCACAGCGGGAAGCGAGTGGAGTCTCCATTCGGTTGCCTGAGTCGCTTTGGGGGGATGCTGGAGCTGAACAAGATCATCGGAGAGAGATCGATGCCTGGGAAAGTCCGATCATTGAGACTCTTGAAAACATTCAACCATCATCTACCGGGCGACGATCGATTGTGACGGACCTCCTATGGAATGCACTCGGAGTTGAAATGAGTCGCCGTGATCGTGTCGGTGCGTTACGTCTGTCGGAAATCATGCAGCGACTCGGCTATACACGAACACGTATCCGAGTTGGAGAGAAAACACAAGTCGGTTATGTATCGGGTGAGAGTGACCACACGCTGAATTTTGAAGGAGAGAACAATGGTGAAGACACTCTACGAAACGTTACATCCAGAAGCGGCCGAGGCAGAAGCGGAGAGGATGAGAATTGATGCGCCTTGGCTTGAACAAGCGAAACAACGAAGATTAAGAGATGAGAGATTCAGAGAAGAGGCGCAAGAAGAAGTTGAACTCAGAAGAGAAGAAGCAAAAGAACAGGTACAAGAAAAAGCGAAGAAAGAAATTACAGCATGTCATGCCTGCCGACAAGAATTCACACGAGAATTTATCCAACGCGATCACCGCGTTCCAAGAAGTATAGGCGGCAATCAGCATAAAAACAATTTACAGTGGTTGTGTATGAAATGCCATCAAGAAAAATCGCGCCTCGAGAGAAATCTCTTTCAGTTCTACACGAAAACGTCAACTATTAAACGATGGTACTCTCTGGCTTTTCAAAATGATCCAGAGAAAATTCGCAGTTGGACGCAAGAAATGGAGATAAAGGTCGTACATCTGAGAGAGGTGCTTGCAACTGTGGAGGCTGAACGACTACTGTGAGTGGATTGAATCCTGCACTTTTGTGTTTCCTTCGGCTCTCGGCGCGGCCGAGACACGGCCAAGACACGGCCGTTACCGAAAGCTACCGTTCCCGTTCGTTACCGGTATTTCCTAGGACCTCTAGGAATATATAGCGTTCAGGCGCAAACACGCGATTTCAATTTGTAATCCTCTCTCTTAAAATAAGAGTAACTAAGGTAACTAAGGGATCCTATAGGAAGTTTCGCGTTACTTTTGCCGTTCCCCTCGTTACCGTTCTTTTGCGCGTTACTGTTGTTACCGTTCTTTTAGGAAGATTCTTTTAACTAATATTTCGCTTGACTTTACGTGAGAAAGGAGTATGAGATTTCACTCGACTTTACTTTACGTCGCAAAGCGTGTTCTATAGGACCGCGTCATGTCCTCACTCTACGATCAACTGCATCCTTCCTCTCCAGCTCTACCTTCTTCCTCTCCTACTCAGCCATCCTCTCCATGTGATGAAATTGACGCACGTGCCTTCTGTTTGCGTGTTCTTCAATCACCAGAGTTTCGGGCCTATATCACGAATGGAATCGTGTTGGGCGATCTTCCTGCTGCGGTGATTTGCCGGCTCATGGATTACGCCTGGGGGGCGTCGCCGAAGCGTGTGGAAGTGGTGGGCCGAGATGGCGGGCCAATCGAGACCGTGTCGCGCATCGAGCGGGTCATTATCGATGCGCGTGACAAGCTTGACAAGTCAGACGAGTTACCCGTTACGACACACTGAGTTCCGCACGTGGGGCGCACGCTGACCTGGCAGATTCCGAGCGTGTTTGCTCCTCTCTTACAGCCGAGTCGGTACAAAGGCGCGTATGGCGGACGAGGCTCTGGAAAGTCGCACGTCTTTGCCGAGCTCTTGTTGGAGCGGTGCCTGCTCCGTCCTACCCGCGCTGTCTGTGTCCGCGAAGTCCAGCGAAGCCTTGAACAATCCGTTAAACGCTTACTGGAAGACAAGATCCAGGCGAATGACCTTGGGCGTGAGTTCACCATTATGAACACGCACATCGAGACGCCTGGTGATGGGATCATCATTTTTCAAGGGATGCAGAATCACACAGCTGAGTCGATCAAGTCTCTCGAGGGTTACGACATCGCGTGGGTGGAAGAAGCACAGGCACTGTCGCAGCGGTCGTTAACACTCCTCCGTCCGACGATTCGCGTGCCGGATTCTGAACTCTGGTTTTCGTGGAATCCACGCTATCGGTCAGATCCTGTCGATGCGCTCTTTCGAAATGGTCAACCACCACCTAATTCGATTGTGGTGACTACGACGTTTCGCGATAATCCGTGGTTTCCTGATGTACTGCGTACGGAGATGCTGTGGGATCGGCAGCATGACTTTGAAAAATATGGGCATATTTGGCTCGGGGAGTACGAAAAGCACAGCGACTCGCGTGTCTTTCGGAATTGGACTGTCGAAGAGTTTGAAGTGCCTGAGGATACCGTCTTTTATCATGGTGGTGATTGGGGTTTTAGCGCCGATCCGACAGTGCTGATTCGCTGTTTTGAGCAACAGCCAACAGCAGCTGAACTCGCAGTCAATTCGCTCGCTCGCAAGAAGCTGTTTATTGATCACGAGGTGTATCAGATCGGGTGCGAGATTGACCAGACGGCGTCGCTCTTTGATCGGCTGGTGTGTGAGTGCGAGCCGCCGCGTCCATGCCTCGCTCCATATGTCCACGGCAGTGCTCGGCAGTGGGAGATTCTAGCGGACAGTGCGCGGCCTGAGACGATTTCCTATCTCCAGCGGCACGGCTATCCGCGTATTGCACCGGCCATTAAAGGGCCAAATAGTGTCAAGGAAGGCGTCATTTTTCTCCAGGGTTATGACATTGTGATTCATCCGCGGTGTGTCCATACCCTTGATGAGTTTACGATGTATAGCTACAAGACTGATCCGCTGACGAGTGTGGTCGTGCCGATCTTGGAAGATAAGAAAAACCACGTGATTGATGCGGTGCGGTATGCGATTGAGCGGTTGCGGCATCATGTGGAGGAGCCGGATTTTGTGACGTGGTAAAAGTGGAGTGTATTCTAACGGCATTGGAAGATATGGTTTACCAATTTGGCTATGACACCGTTGTAGATGGATATCCTGCACTTACCACTGGTGGATTGTCAGCATTGGAAGAGGCATTTGAAGTTCTTGGTTGGACCGACCCCTATGTCGTGCCTAATCCGATCTGGTGTGATGCTCCGGTTGTTCCGCGTTGTCCGAATCGAACGACTAGCGGCACGCCGACACCGAATGGTTATAAGCGGTATTGTCGAGAGCACATGCAGTTCTGGCGTGAGGCACAGCAATGAAACGTGCTGTAAGAAAAAGTCGGATATCGGCTTCTTATGAGCATCGACCATCGAAATCGTGAGACTACTACTAGCGGCCGACCTCTAGGAGCGCAGCAGGTCGTCGATCCGCGTACCGGGATGCTCACTGACTATGTGATTCTCAAAGAACGGTCGAAGTGGGTCCGCTCATATCGCGATACGTACAAGCACCGTACCTGCGGCGCGATTACGATGATGAGTAAAGTGATTGCAGAAACCTTTGCATGCGATCCGCAGTTCTACTCGCACACATTCTGCATCTATTGTAAAGGGCACTACCCTCTCAGCGAGTTTACATGGGTCGCGGATGGGTCGGTGGTTGGGTCATGAGCCGTTTGCAATTCGAACGAAATCTCTTGATGGACAATGCGCGACGTGAGCGGAACCGCAAACGTCGTGTGCATTATCGCAGAAAGACACAGCACACGCAACGATTGTGTACTCTCAATCAGCAACAGTTGACGATGCGCAGTTATTGCCCTGGAGTTATTGCATTCGCGTTGCTCTACGGAGAACGCAGTCTACGATGACCGAGTCTACTCAGTGCATCTTCTGTCAAGGGGCCAATGGTATTCACGCCACAGGATGTCGTCTGATTGCTTCATGCGACCACGATTGGGTACCAGAACCACTCGTAGTACTGATGGAACGGTGTGTGTTGTGCTCTGTGCGTCGACCAATTGAATCGAGAGAACGACGAGCCATGCGATTGTTGACAGAAGTGGCTGGTGTGTTACACCCAGAAATGCCTGTTTCAACTCCTCGAGCCTCGCTGTATGACGATCTGATGCAGTTGAGCCGTGAGATGGCGCATCGAGCAGAAGTATTGGAGACGAGACGAGTTGAAGCGCATAAGACATTAGATCATTTGGGGGATGAAGATGAGAGTGCGACATGACCATTGAACGAGTGAAATTGACGCCGCTCGGTTCGGAAGTGTATCGAGATGGCGTGCTGTATGAGACACGCCGAAACACAGTGGAAGGCTCTGAGTCTAATATAGTTGGGAGTGTTGGCGGTGGTCTGTTGCAATCGGCCACTGTCACGTTAAACGATGCGCAGATCAAGGCCCTCCCGACTATGTCACAGGCCATTCTTGCGGCACAGGTGGTCGGTAAGGTAGTTCTGTTCATTGCTGGCTATATCCTACTCGATCATACGGCTGGTGATTATGCGAATGTCGACTCGACTGCGATCTTGGAAATCAAGGATCAGTGTGGGAGTGTGGGATCAACTGCATCGGTGAACTTCACGCAATTGGGCATTTTTAATTTGGTGCAGGAAGCGCCACTGATTGTCGACCCGGCAAGTTGGATTGTTAGCGGTAAGATTGTTCCCATCGGCGGTCCGTGTGACAATTCGCCGATCACGGTGTCGGCTCACAATGGTGTCTTGGGAGATTTCACTGGAGGCAATAGCGCCAATACTCTCAAGATCGCACTGTACTATGTTGTCGTTAGTATCTAGAGAGCTGGTAATGCTAGTAACTTTCTACACCATTGGTAAAGTTATTTGTGAGTGACACATGATTGAGTCCACTTCACAAGCTGCCGAGATCCGGGCCGCGGCGTCGATCCTCCTAGAGCGTCTCCAGTTCATGCGGCAGGCGGGGATCTCGTTTAAAGGGGCACGCGATCTCTATGAAGTCCTTGGCTATGACCGAGTCATCACGACGCGGCAGTATCGCGATCGTTATGCACGTGGGGGGATTGCTGGACGGGTGGTTGATGCGCTACCGAATGCGACATGGCGCGGGGATATGGAGCTCATTGAGGATGACGATCCAAAGGTCAGCACACCGTTTGAACAAGCATGGTGTGATCTCAATACCAAGCATCAGGTCATCTCAAAGTTTTTGCGTGTTGATAAACTGGCTGGACTCAGTACGTATGCCGTGCTGCTGATTGGGGCGCCTGGTGATTTAAGCACTGAGATGCCACGTGGGAAAGAGCTGCTCTACCTTGTACCGTTTCTTGGGGGTGGTGGACCTGGCGGCGATTCGAACAGTCGAGCGTTGGCGATTGATGCGGATTGCACGATCCAAGAGTTCGATACCGATACACAGAGTGTGCGGTTTGGTCTGCCGAAGACATATCAACTCAAACGCACTGATCTCTCCTCGCCGGCGTTTCAACGTCCTGTGCATTGGACGCGCATTGTGCATGTTGCGGAGAATTGTTTGTCTGATGAGGTATATGGGCAGCCAGCGCTTGAGCGTGTGTGGAATCTGCTTGATGACCTCGATAAAGTAACAGGTGGTGGAGCAGAGGCGTTCTGGTTGCGCGCGAATCAAGGACTGCATCTTGATATTGACAAAGATATGTCGTTGCCTGATACCAAGGACGCGATTGAGAAACTGAAGGAGCAGGCAGAAGACTATCGACATCATTTGACGCGGTGGTTACGCACACGTGGGGTGAGTGTTGATGTACTTGGGAGTGATGTCGCGAACTTTTCGAATCCGGCTGATGCGATCCTAACGCAGATTGCTGGCGCGAAGTCCATTCCCAAGCGCATTCTGACTGGCTCTGAGATGGGTGAGTTGGCGTCATCGCAGGACCGTGACAATTGGAAGGACCAAGTCAATGGGCGACAAACCAGCTACGCTGGGCCGTATATCGTTCGGCAGCTTGTCGATCGGCTTGTGGCTTATGGGTATCTCCCCACGCCGAGTAAGGGTCCACTCGCCTATGAAGTGCGCTGGCCGCATATTCAGACACTGACTGAGCAGGAGAAGGCTGATGGAGCGACGAAGTGGGCTGCTGTGAATTCCACGGCAAAGATGACAGTCTTTACGGCAGAGGAGATTCGGGATAAATGGTACAGCATGGCTCCGGCGGACGAATCTGATACGGAGTCATATAAAGCCGATGGTGCTAATGCGTGGGCGCTGACGAACAAGACGCAGGGTACGACGATCTTTACTCCTGATGAAATTCGGAAGACGTGGTATGGCTATCAGCCACTCACACCAGAGCAACAGGTGCCGATTGCGGCGCCAGAACGGATCTCTGGTACGACTGCGAATGAACCACGTACTGCACAGGAAGATGAGTTGTTGCATGTGTTGGAGACAGCGATTACCTCAAATAACGTGGAGGTGATTGATAAGATCCTTGGTGTGCATCATCAGGCGCAGATTGCGCCACGTGTACCAGATCTCCGTGATGTTGAAGCACCAACTGTGATAGTCAATCCTCCTGCCGTCCGTCGAGTCAAGAAGACGTTTACCTATAGTGAGATTGAGGGGCGAATGCGTCCAACTGGTGTGATCGAAGAGGAGCTGTAGATCTCAGTTCATGAACCGAATCTGGGCTGATAGAAGGGTTGTGTAAATTGGCCTCATTTTCTAAATTCAACCAGTTCGTCGAAGACGTTGCAAAGAAAGTTCACAACCTGAACGCTGACACGTTGAAGGTAATGTTAACTAATACGGCACCTGTGGCGACGAATGCCGTGAAGGCGGATCTGACGGAGATTGCCGCTGGCAATGGGTATACGGCTGGTGGCAATACGGCAGCGTTCACGTCAGGCGCACAGACGAGTGGCACATATAAACTGGTGGTGGCTGACCCGGCCGTATGGACGGCGGCAGGTGGGACCATTGGTCCACTCCGCTACGCGGCACTGTACAACGATACCCCGACTTCTCCAGCGAAGCCGCTCATTGGCTGGTGGGACTATGGATCGTCGATTACGTTGCAGGTCGGGGAGACGTTCACGGTGGATCTGGATCAAACGAACGGTGTGTTGACGTTGGCGTAGTCATGGCACAAGAATCTTATGTCGCTGTAGCTCCAGATTCGACAGGCAAGAAAATTCGAAATCTGCAACTTGATGTTCTGCAACCTGATGGAACGATTGCGACGGTGCAGATGCAGGTTGTTTCAATTGTTGATCTCGATGGACGTGCGACAAATTTCGGTGCGAATGAAACAATCGACTTGTTGCGCTCACTGCTACGAGAGCTAACGACACTTCGACAGATGTATGGGCGGGCGACTGGACTCCAGGTGATGGCGTTGGACGGTGCAATGTGGGATGACATTATCGGATAGGAGAACGATATGCTTGCTCCATCAGCCCTTGTGAAGGGGATTGTTTCTCGTTTACTGCCAACCGCCTTCGTTGATGATCGTGATGCTGATAAACCGGTTCGCCTTGCGCGCTATGCGGAACAAGTGGCGCAAGTGCTTCACGGGCCAACACGTTATAGTATTGTCGAAGAGGGGACTTACATCCTCGCGACGAATCCCACTATTTCCACCGGCTTGACGTGGGTGGCGGCGCAAACCGCGTTCTCTGACACCGCTCCGAACTTCTACATTTTCAATCCGGAGAGTACGAGTAATCCCGCCGCGAAGTCGATCTACATGGATTACTTGAAGTTGATTGCGACGACGGCTGCGACGGCTGCGACGGCGTTTCACTATGCGTGGATTCTCGACGCGGTGAGTCGTGCGATTACGACTGACAATACCTTGACGATCACGCCGGTGAATCCGAATGGTGGTGCATCTGTCGTGATCACGCCGGTGATTAAAGTGCAGAACTCAGCCACGGTGAGTGTGATCACTGCATCATCATCCGCCAAGCGCTTGGTGGGCCGTGGCACGCTGGGTGGGTTGAACGTCGCTGGAGATGAACTCGAAATCGTCTTCGGCTCGACGGATGTGGGGGCCAATGCAGGGTTGACAGCAGCGCAAGCCGCAGCTGTTGGTCATCGTGTGAGTAACTCACCAGGGATCATTATTCCGCCAGGCTGGAGTTTGACGGGACATATGTGGATGCCGAGTTCTACGGCGTCACCAGCGCCTGAATTTGAACTCGGGATGTTTGCGCGGTAGGTGGGATGTCCTTACTCGACCTGCGGTCGTTAGAGACGAACTATTTTCTGACGGCTGCGGTTGGTTCCTTCCTCAAAGCGAGTCCTTCCTCCAATCTGCTGAAGGGTAGTTATCTCTCTGCTTCTGTGGGGTCGTTTGTTGAAGTCGGCAACGCGACGACTCTGCTTAAAACCAATATTCTTGTCTCTTCTGTTGGTAGTTTCCTCGAAGTTGGCAATGCTGCACCGTTACTCGAAGGGCACCGTCTCACGTCGGCAGTCGGGAGTTTTGTCGAGACAGGGATAGCTGCGTCGTTGTTAGAAGGCCATCTCCTGACGGCGGCTGTTGGGAGTTTTGTTGAGACTGGAAATGCCGCGCCACTATTGGAAGGCCATCGACTGACGGCAGCTGTTGGGAGCTTTGTTGAATCTGGTCTAGCAATCACTCTCCTCAAGACAAGCATTCTGGCTTCTTCTGTTGGGTCATTTGTTGAGACTGGCAACATCGCGAATCTCAATAAGGGCTACTACCTCTCTGCCACGACAGGATCATTCACAGAAACTGGCCTCGCGATTGTCCTCACTAAAACGAGCATTCTTGTATCGGCTGTTGGAAATTTTGTAGAGACCGGTGCGAGTGCTCCGTTACTCGAAGGCCATCTGCTTACGGCGGCGACTGGTGCGTACACGGAGACAGGCAGTGCCGCGTCACTTCTGACTGGCTACGTGCTGTCGAGCGTTGCTGGCACTCTCATAGAGACTGGTTCTGCTGCATCGCTCCTTGAAGGCCATCGTCTGGTTGCAGCGACAGGAACCTACATCGAGACTGGTGTTGATACCGCGTTCCTGCGGGGCTACGCGTTAACGTGTGCAGCAGGTGCTTTTGTAGAAGTAGGAAATGTCGCAGCACTACTTGAAGGCCATCTCCTCTCAGCGGCACTCGGTGTGTATGTCGAGAGTGGGAGTGCGGCTGGTTTGTTCGAAGGCGAGGGCCTGTTTGGGTTGGTTGGGAATTTCATTGAAACAGGGATTGCTGTTTCGCTCCGTGCTGATCGTGACCTGATTGGACTTTCTGCTGCGTATGTCGAGACTGGTGCGGATGCTTCTCTGTTAACTGGTTATTCTCTCTCTGCTACTGGGGCGATTTTCAACGAGATTGGTATCGATGCTTCGCTACTGTTCGATCGGGTACTCTCTGCAGCCGTTGGAAATTTTGTTGAGTTAGGACAGGATGCGTTCCTCGGTGCGTTCCGCATTCTGAATGCTGAGCGTGGAATCTTTGTCGAAGTTGGGCAGGGCGCACAGTTTAAACAGACGGTTGTGCAGGCGGTTGGTGGAAGACGAGCACGACGAGAACGAAAGAAACCGCTTGCCGCGCAGTATACGCTGACTGCACAGAGCGGAACGTTCTTCTCGCAAGGGTATTCCATTTCTCTCACGAGATCCTTGGTTCTACGCGCTGGATTGTCTAGCGTAGATGTCGCTGAGATCTCTTCGGGTGTGTTCAGGACCGCTTTTAGACTTCGCGGTACTGGAACTGAGTTTAATGCTGTTCCGCACGCGGCGGATCTCTCACGATGTGCATACCTTGCGTGTCAGAGTGGTGAGTTCAGTGTGGTCAATCTACCGAGTGTGTTGATGAAGACTGACATCGATCTGTTTCTTGATGATGATGAGTGGCTGTTCTTACAGGAGGCGGCGTAAGTGCCTTCTTTTCCGCTCCAATCAGCAGCCGCAGCGAGAATCCTCGAGCGGCTGGTCAGACGCAGAATCAGAAATGAGGTGTCACATCGCACTGCTGTGTCGCGGGAGAATGAGCTCCACACTGTCGCGGAGGAGTTCTTTCCAAAGTTTCGCGCTGTTGTTCGAGCGGCCTTTGCACGAGGACGTTTTGCGGTGGATCATGCTGCACTTCGCAAAGCCACCACGATACATGACGCGCAGGTGGCGATATCTCCTGCTGCGTTTGCGACACAACGATACTTACAGCGTGAGTTGCCGAAGTTGTTGCTCAACCTGGTGAAAGCTGGCGGGAACGCTGGGTTGAAACGGCTCGGCTCAGTGCGCGGCCTTCGTGCTGCGGCTGATGATGATCTCTACTCGATGCGATTCGATGTGACGAATCCCGATGTTCTTGAATGGATCAAGGAGCACACAGCCGAACTCATAGATGGGATTACAGAAACAACTCGACAGAATATTACCGATGCGATTGTGGCAGCGTTTGAAAGTGGGACTTTGCGTGAAGCCTATGATGACATTCTTGAATTGGTTGGAGACGAAAGCCGCGCCGAGTTGATCACTCGCACTGAGTGCATGATGGCAGCGAATGAGGGGCAACGCGAATCGTGGTCGCAAGCCGAAGAGGCGGGTCTGCTGACGGGGGATGAGAAACGAGTCTGGATCGCGACGGATGACGCTTGTCCTAAATGTGAAGAATTAGACGGACAGGAAGCGGATCTCGATGGAGTGTATCTCGGTGATGGTGAAAATGGTCCGCCCCTCCATCCGAACTCAATTGTCGCTGGTGTTTTGGTTGAGGGTAACACGATTGCGGCCACACGGATGTTATATGCGGGACAAGTCAGGGAAATCGTAATGATCAGCGGTCGAACGTTGACCATCACACCGCACCACTCGGTAGCAACCCTTCGAGGATTCATTCCTGCTCACGATGTCGAGAAAGGCGAGTATTTGTTCTCTTACAATGAGCGGATCGAACGTAGTGACCCATCTGCCGAGTCCTTTTATCCTGCGGTGTCTGTTTTCTTTTCTCCACAAGAGAATCAGGACGGACCAACCACTATCGAGCAGGTCTTTCATTCGTTGAAACTCACTGGGAAACTTGTCGTTGCCGAGCGGTTTGGCGACGAGTTCCACGGCGACGCGGCGTATGGGAATGGCGATATCGACATTGTATATGCCGATGTCGAATTGGGGAATCGCGTCGAGGCCACAGTTGAGGATCAGCGCGAGGGTCTCGTGCTCGAATCCTCCGACCTTCTTGTTTCTGGATTGCGCAACGCGCTCCTTGTGCAACTGGCTGCTCGATTGACCAAGCCTGCCAGCGTTATAGGCTTGCGGCCCGTCACGCAGCCAACGAAGACGTCCCGCATCGGATATACCGCGTATCTCGATGCCGTGCTGTTCGAAATGGCTCGTCATTTTAACGCGAGAGATGCCAGCTTCTGCCGCGAGCTTGTAGAGCGGCTCGCCGGCTTTATAACGCAAGACGAAGTGATCGAAGTTCGGAATCGGGACTATTTTGAACATGTCTATGATCTTAACACGATTAGCGGGGTTATTGTCGCGAACGGTTTCATAATTTCGAACTGTCGCTGTACTGAAGGTATCGTGGCCGGACCGCCAGAGGACTGATCGTGCTGAATCCCATCATTATCCAATAGGGATGTAAACTTAATGTCACTTCTTCGAGCTGACGCACGTGCGATCCCGTTGTGTGATGGTTGTGTGCAGACTGTTGTAACGAGTCCTCCGTATTGGGGGCTTAGAGACTATGAACTTGGTGCGGCAGGAATTGGAATGGAGCCGACATTAGAGGTATATGTCGCTGCATTGGTTAATGCTTTTCGTGAGATCTGGCGAGTGCTCCGTGATGATGGAACTGTGTGGGTGAATCTCGGTGATTGTTATGCAACTTGTATTGACAAAGTTGGCAAGTTGAAGCCTAAAAATTTAGTTGGTCTGCCTTGGCGCGTTGCCCTCGCGTTACAAACTGATGGCTGGTATCTTCGTTCCGACATTATTTGGGCGAAACTTACATGTATGCCGGAGCCAGTCACGGATCGGCCGACGAAGAGTCATGAGTATATATTCTTAATGGCGAAGTCTGAACGGTATTACTACGATGGCGATGCGATTGCCGAAACAACGACAGAAACAAGTGGCTGGTCGAGACAGCGGATGCGTGGTTTAAACACATGGGAATACAACAATACAGCCGCGCGAATTGCCGCAACAGGACAGAGAGTTGAATCCAGTACATTTGGTACATTTGGAAAGCGCAACAAGCGCAGTGTTTGGACGATCAATACTGAGTTCAACCGTGGCGCGCACTTCGCAGTTTTTCCCGAGGCGCTCGTTGAACCGTGCATTCTCGCTGGCGCTCCGGTTGGCGGCCTCGTGTTCGATCCCTTTATCGGCTCTGGTACGGTGGGCGCAGTTGCCGAACGTCTCAGTCGTCGATGGGTCGGCATCGACCTGAGTTATCAGGATCTTGCTATTGAGCGTACAGCGCAACGCGGTTTTATGTTTGATACAGCTGTTTAGTTGTGTGAGATATGACCTTAAATCCAGTTATCATTCAGTCGCTCATCGTGCGGGTGAAGTCACTCATTACGACGTTGGCGTTGGTCTCAACAATTATCATCACGCACCTCGGTCTAATCCATCTTTCTGATACCTGGAAGGATTTTATCCAGTTAGTGTGTCTCATCCTCATTGGGCTGAGTAATTCGCCAGTCGGGAAGTTTGTGGAGCCGCGTGTTGATATTCGGCGAAGGAGTGATAGTGAGCTTTCCCACGTTCCTGATAGCCACTAATGTCTGTCTCGGTGCCTTTTGTGTCTTCTTACTGGTGCAGCTTCGTGAGCAGATCGAATTTATCCAGCATCAAGTCAGTGAATTTGATGTGCGATTCACGACTGGGTTGCGAGAACTGGAGATGCAACTCACGGCCGGATTAGATCAGATCAACGCCGAAATGCATACGATGCCGAAAGGAGACGCCTAAAATGCTCTTTCATGTGCTGGCGAACTCCATTGGACGAACTCGTTTTCAGGTGTTCAATGGACGTGGACATCTAGTCGTGCCGGTTGTGGCGCTGGTCGAAGGCGTGATCCATGCCGTGAATGCTACTGTCCCAGAATTTGTGAGTGCGGAAGCGCTCGCCATTATGCCGCAGGCGTGGAATGGCCGACCGTTGGTGCTGGGCCATCCGATGCGTGACGGGAAACAGATCTCCGCGAACGATGCGACGGTGCTTGAGAAGCAAAGCTTCGGCACGATTTTCAACGCACGGGTGGAGAACAAACGCCTGTTAATGGACGCCTACATCGATCCGTTGAAGGCTGAACAGGTTGGTGGAAAGAAGATGCTGGAGGCCTTACAACACGGTGAGATGGTGGAAGTCTCCGTGGGGGCTTTTGTCACAACACTGTCTGAACCTGGCGAATATAAGGGCAAGAAGTTCGAAGCGAAGTGGCAGACGATTGCACCTGATCACCTTGCCTTTCTGCCTGACGGACGCGGCGCGTGCAGTATCGATATGGGGTGCGGTGTCCCGCGTGCAGCGGTAGCACGGGACTCGACGTTTCGCGCACTTCTCCAAGGCGTGCCACCTCGTGTGTTGGCTGGTGGTGGGGATCATCCCTTTACCTATTGCATGGAGACGATTGTTCCGGCGATTGAAGAGAAGCACGGGGCAATTGATGATCCGAATGCCTTCTGTGGATTCTGGAAAGCGGAACGTGCCGCGCAACAATTTGAACAGCAGAAGAAAGGAGGACGGCCGATGGACAAGCGCACGCTTCGTGCTCGTGTGAAATCATTGTTGGGGTTAAGAGCGTTAGATGATACGGCTAGTGAAGCGGCATCTGAAGAGGCGGCTGAACTGATTGGCTATAAGGCGATTCAATCACTCCTTGATAGTGTGGCGATGTGCCATGCGGAAGCCAGCATGTTGGTGAGCGATCTGATTGCGGATGAAGTGGAAAATCCAACTGAGACGCCAGAGGATGAAGACGCCGAAGAGGAGGTTGAAGCGGCACGACTTGAAGCGATCCAGATGCAGTGTTATACGATGACGAGTGCTCTGAGCAATGTGTTGTCCATGACGTACAAACTGCTCATGCCTGAGCCGATAGAAGCATCCGATCCGCGTTACATGGAGGCGCTGCGTGCTGCAGTGGGGGCACGGAACAGTGCGAAGGATTTGAAGACGTTGCAGAACGCGCATGATGCGACGCATGAGATGCACGGACATACCGTTGCGCTGGGTGCTGAGTGCAATGGGATGAAACTCTTGGAGAGAGGACACGACTGTGGATGCCAAGGAGGCGAGACGATGACAAAGGAGCAACGCGCGGCCACGATCAAGGCGCTCGTGGAACACACAGACAGCGGACTGATGACGGACGATACGAAGTGGCTGGAGCACATGCCTGACGCACGGCTCGAAGCGTTGGACGTGCAAGTGAAAGGCGGACTGCGCACGGCGGCGACGAAAGCGGAAGCTGAGAAAGTCATCAAGGACAAGCACACTGCGGACACGGCGCTCGCGGACCACGCGATGATGCTGAAGAAGAAGGGTGATGCGAAGGACGGTGCGAAAGATGGTGGAGATGATGGGATGAAGGGAGCAGAAGCGAAGCCACTCACGGAAGAGGATTTTTTGAAGCTGGCGCCCCCCTCGCTCAAGGCGCTTATCGAACGGACACAGGCGCGGGATGCCGCGCGGAAGATCGACCTCATTGAGAAACTGAAGACCGCACAAAGTGCCTACACCGAGAAGGAGCTCGCCGAGCAGTCGTTGGATGTGTTAGAGCGCCTCGCGCTCGTGGCGAAGCTGGATCTGCCGCAGGCTGATTTTAGTGGACGGGGTATGCCGCGTGCGGCGGCGAGTGAACCCGACGTGTTCTCGCATCCGCCGAATCCGTACAGTGATGAGGCGTTGAAAGCGTATCGGGCGAAGACGAACTGAAGGGAGGAATCAACATGGCTGTGACAGTACTCGCGCCAGGTACCATTTGGTTGGGTGGTCCGCGCACGGAAGAGAACACGCTTGCAGCGAGCGAATCTATTACCCCAGGGCATCTCGTGGAACGGTTCAACAGCACGGGTGTGTGGCGTCTGCGGAAGCATGCAACCGCAGCGGCGGCAACTGCCCAGATGGTCGCGACGGAGAAGTCGATGAGCAACGGTAGTATCGCGGACACGTATGCCGCGAACGATCTGGTCGAGGCTTCGATTGGGGCAGGAGGCTCGTCATTCCTGATGTTCATTGCAAGTGGACAGAACATCGTCTTCGGACAGACGTTAGAGTCAGCTGGCGACGGCACACTGCGAGCTCTTGCGTCCGGTGTGGCGTTGTTCTCGGCATTGGAGACCAAGGTGTCAGTTACAGTGTTGACGCGCATTCGCGTCGAAGTCGTCTGAAAGGAGGGATGAGATGTTCGAGAACATGCGATTTACGGCCAGCAATGGGAAGAGTCCGATTGCCGGCGCACTGTTGCGCAGTCTCGCTGAAAGTGGCGAGTTGTCGATTCCAGGGTTGCGTGCTCTGTCACCGTTGAGTGACAAGGCACAGGTCATAGTCGATAAAGCGGTGGTCGAGGTGGGGCTTGAGCGGCTCGTCTTCGCTGCCGATCTGATGGCGGAAGGACTCACCTACAGTCTGCCTGACCCGTTGAGTGTGACGCAGCTTGAATGGGACACCGAGAACAAGGTTGGAACCGCGCAGCGGACGATGTCGCCATCGGCGCGTGGAGAGAATCAACTCTCCGACCGGTCGCACAACCGTTTGCCGATCTACCTCACAACGGACGATTTCAGCATCGGGATTCGTACGCTGAAGATGTCTGAGCGTGTGGGACAGCCTCTCGATACGTCTCTTATCAAACAGGCGACGCGCCGTGTGAACGAGAGTATCGAGGATGCCGCGGTCAACGGGGCGACGACCCTCGATGGGCAGGCGTTGGTGGTTGGTGGTTATGGGGCGCCGGGTCTGCTCAATGCGCCGAATGCCAATTCGAACACGTTGAGTGTCGATTGGACGGCGGCGAACATCGTGGGCACGACGGGGCCGGCGATATTGAACGACGTGCTGGCGATGATCGGCAAGGAGCAAGCGGATAAGAAGTTTGGCCCTTACAATCTTTACGTCGGTACGCTCGCTGGGAACACGATCGAGGGTGACTTCAAGACGAACACGACAGATACCATCCGTGAGCGTTTGCAGCGGATCACAGCTGGTGGCCGAATGTTGCAGATTCGTGTCGCGGATCGGATGCCTGGTGCGGCGACGGGCACGCAGTGCGCGCTTGTGCAGATGACATCTGACGTTGTAGAGATTGTCAACGGGCAACCGCCAACGGTGATTCCGTGGACCTCGCTCGATGGGTTCACGTTGTATTGGCTGATCATGGCAATTCAGGTACCGCGTGTGCGCAGTGACTACGACGGAAACAGCGGAGTGTGCATTGGTACGAAGTCATAGAACATTCTCGGCTCCCTGGCAAGGGCGTAAGCGAGGGATCGGCAGTGAACTCGGGCCGGGACGACTTCGCAGGAGTGGGTCATGTCTGTCGAGTACTTACAACGCACGGTGGACGGGTATCAGCTTTTCAGAAATGACGGTACCCTTGTAGAGACGCGCAATCGTACTGGGAACGGTTGGTCGTGTACTTACGAGATAGGTGCAATACCAGTGCGTGGTAGTGGGTTTCAAGTCGGGACGCCGAGCACACTTGTGGATGGTCAAGTCTGGGTCGAAGTTGAAGGAACGTCACCGAGTCGAACGATTACGCTCAAGGTGCGCGACAACGGAAGTACTGTGACACTGTTTACCGCGACGTATTAAGGGAAGACGAGTTCATGGTGAAATGGTTTAGTGGCGTTGCGATTGTACTTTATCTTAGCACAACAGTTTCAGCGCAGGTTCGATTTCGTGCTCCAAGTGTAGCGACATTACCAGCTGTGTGTCTTGTCGGTGATTTAGCAGTGAAGATAACTGCGGTTGCAGGACTGTATGTTTGTACTGCTGTTAATACGTGGATATTAGTTGGTAGTAGTGTTACAGATGCGACGATCACTGTGAGCGATATTACTACCAACAATGCTAGTGCGAATAAGCATGGTTGGCTACCAAAATTACCAAGCAATACTACGACATTCCTTCGTGGCGATGGAACATTCACTGCAGCAAGCACCGCACCTAGTGGAAGTGATACACAGGTGCAGTTCAATGACGGTAGTGCGTTCGGTGGCAGCGCCTTTACGTATAATAAGACGGCGCAGACCTACACGTTCACGTCCAAGCTGCCGAACATCGACGCATCTGCGCTCTTACCCGCACCAGCGCTGGCCGGGCTCGGTGCTGGCAACCTGTCCAATGGCGTGTACTCCTACAAGTTTACGCAGCTCGATAACGATGGAAATGAAACTGCGGCAGGTACTGCAACGGCAAGCGTGACGGTCGTTGATGCAACGATGAATGGTCAGGTCACGGTAACGCAACCGTTCAGTTGTAGTGGTACTTACTCACCCGTTTACAATTTATATCGTACTGTTGCCGGTGGTTCAGTCTACAAGTATGTGGATCAGTTGAATTATACTTGTAGCTTGACATACACTGATAACATGGCTGATGCGTTATTAGGAGCGAATGCACCAAGTGCGAACGCAACGAGTGTAGCGTCGTCATGGAATGGTGTGTCGTTCGCTGGACCAAATGATTCGACCAGTAACAATGGGCTTACTCAAGAATTTGGTGATGGGACGCAGAATATTACATTTGCCGTAAGCCCTTCCCCGGTCGGCGCGAAAAGCTTTAACATTATTGGACAAGATGGAGGCCAGGCAGGCGGAGGTATTTCTATTGCAGGCGGACAAGGCAACAGTTCAAGTGGTGGAGGTATTTCTATTGCTGGTGGAAGAAGCTATGGTTCAAGTGGAGGAAATTTTACTAGTACTGGTGGCAGAGGAATTACAACTGGAGGGAATTGGACGAGTGAAGCAGGAATAGGAGGTGTAACTGGTGGTGATTGGAAAGGATACGCAGGGTACGGCGCAACGACGAATGGCGTCTGGCGTGCTGGCACCTATACAGGGAACACCTCGGTTGATCATATCGTTATCACTGGTACCAATACTAACATCACGCCAACGTTGTCCGTTGGCGGTGCGTCAATGTTACCAATTCTTAGCGGTACCTCATCAGCTATCGGTGGCGGCTCGTTAACGGCAGGTACGTGTGCATCTGGCACGGCGGCCGTCACGGGTGCTACAACGGCTATGGCAGTCGTCGCTACTCCAGTGACATATCCAGGAGATGGCACTGACTGGTCGGCTTACGTCAGTGCGGCTGATACGGTGACGGTGAAAGTCTGTGCACTCGTCGTCGTGACTCCAGTCAGCTCAAACTATAACGTGCGTGTGCTTCAATGAAGATGTGCGCGTTGCATTGGGAGGACTTGCAGCAAGGGCTGAAGGACCGTGATCTGTGGCCACTTGTGTCGTCGTCTGATCATGCCGCGGTTGATACTTACTTTGCCGAAGCCGATGATCCACGTATGTTTGATCCATTGATGGCGGCGTACTGGCAGATTCAATCGGTGGCATTAGAAGTATGTGGCATGGAGTTACGAGGCGGCTCGAATGTACGTGAGCGTGATTGTCCTTTATGCGAAGTGATTGAGCATGGTGAGGATGCCGAAGAGTGGATTCGCGGGTGTTTGGATGTGCAGTTAGCACAGGCTAGGAAGCTGGGTCTGATGCCGCGTGTCCAGTAACGACTGGTTGTTTGCGCTCGTGGTCGAGATATTGCTGACGGGTATGGTTCTCGGTTGGTTTCTTCATGGTGTTCTCTGGTGTGCGTGAAGGGATGAAATGAAAGGATTGGCGAGTACTGTGGCGAACAAGAAAAAGAAAAAGACGACGGCGAAGTTGAAGAAGGAACTGCTCAAGAAGTTCGACAAGTTCGTTGAGAAGTTGCCGAATGATGCGCGTGAGGAACTGCTGGACGAGATGCAGGACCACATTCAACAGGCCTTAGATGAGGCGGCGGAGAAGAGTGAGGAAGACGAGGAAGATGATGGAGCGGCGTAGATGAGTGTGATCATTGCGACGCCAGGTGCAGCTGACGCGAATAGTTACGCGACACTGCTCGAAGCAGCAGCCTATTTTACCGATCGTCTGCCGCTTGTGCCGTCGTGGAGTGCGGTGGCGGATCAAACGGCGGCGTTGATTATGGCGACGCGCGTGCTGGACTTGATGTCCGTGGCACGCCGGACGCTGCGCATCTCGAAGGATGGAACGAAGTACTTCTATACCAGTCGTGCGTGGACCGGTGCACCAGCGACCACGACGCAGGCGCTCGCGTGGCCACGCATCGGCATGTATGACCTGAACGGGAATTTGATTGCTTCGACGGTCATTCCGCAGATGTTGAAAAATGCGGAGTGTGAACTTGCTGGACAATTGAATGCTGCTGATACCACGTTAGACAACCCAATCATTGTGGGTGGGATTACGTCTGTGAAGGCAGGGAGTGTCGCAGTCACGTTCAAGGAAGATATCGCAGCACAGGTCTTGCCAATGACTGTGCTGAACCTTATGCCCCCCTCGTGGTTTACAGACGAGATCATTACGTCAGCTATCAGTGCACTGTTCGACGTGATCGGGTTATGAGGTGTTGATATGCAGACAGGTGTATATCGCAAGACCGAAGGTCGTACCGGAGTTGGAGAGTTGTACGAGTTCGATTGTTTATGTCGTCATCATACAACTGGTGAAGAAATGATCGTGTATGTCCCGTTGCGCATCGAGATAGAGTGGGCTGGTACGGTACGACATTGCGTGTTAGAGCGTAAGGAGTTTGAACGAAAATTCGAGTTTGTTGCTGAAGGTTTGCCGATGCGAATAGGTCTATTGTGAGTCTGCTTGACGTTGTCCGTAGTGCTGTGAAGATTGCAGATAAAGTCACGAAACCTTTGCAGGGCCTTGTCTCATTTGAGCGCTATTTGAGTCAGGATGGTTTCGGGACGAAGACCTATGCCACTCCCGCGACGTTGCGCGCGATTGTCGAACTGAAACAGCAACAGGTGCGTTCGACTTCTGGTGAATTGAGTGTGAGCCGTGCCAGTGTGTTGTTCCTCGACGTGGCCGGTTTGAAAGCTGTTGCACCGAGCGGGGTGAGTGTGAACGATCGCGTGACATTACCAGATGGAACGACTGGGCCGATTCTCAATCTTAGTGGGTTTGTGGATGCTGGGACGACACACGCCGTCGCGACGCAGGTCTTTCTAGGCTAGTCATTTTGTGAGGTCATTTTTGACTGGGATGCTGTGGGTGCTTGTCGTGATCGTATTGGCCTTCTTACTCATTATTGTCGCGTTACGTGTGATGTAATGTCAGAGAAAAAGAAATTGCTTTGGGTGGGCGATGCGGCGTGTCCAAGTGGATTTGCTCTCGTGACGCATCGTGTACTTGACGTGCTGTGTACGACGTTTGATGTCACGGTGTTGGGGATTAACTACCGTGGTGATCCACACACCTATCCCTATCCGATCTATGCGGCAGCGCCTGGTGGAGAACTGCTCGGTGTGGGACGTTTGATCTGGATGTGTGATGTGTGTAAGCCTGATGTCATTGTCTTGCAGAATGATGGCTGGAACATTCCACATTACATGAGACAATTGGCGAGGTTTGCTGAATATGCGCGTATTCCGGTGATTGTGATTGTCGCGGTAGACGGCAAGAATTTTCAAGGGCCGTGGTTAGATAGGGTGTCGCTCGCGATCTTCTGGACGCACTTTGCATTAGACGAGGCACGGAAAGGTGGCTACACTGGACCGGCGGAGGTTATCCCGCTTGGTGTGGATCTGGACATTTATTATCCATTGGATACACTCGACGCGCGCGGGCGTCGGCTTCCACGTGAGCTAGACTTCGCCTTTATCGTCGGCAATGTGAATCGGAATCAACCGCGGAAGCGGCTTGACCTGACGATCCAGTACTTTGCTGAGTGGGTTCATCGAGAGAACGTCGCAGATGCCTATCTCTACCTCCACGTCGCGCCGACTGGTGATATTGGGATTGATGTCAAACAACTCTCTGAATATTACGGGGTGCTCGACAGATTGATTCTGATGCAGCCGTCTGCTTGGTATGGCATTCCTGAACATGAGATGCGCGACACCTACAATTGTTTTGATCTCCAGATTACGACGACACAAGGTGAGGGGAATGGATTTTCGACCTTCGAAGGGATGGCCTGTGGGATTCCGCAAATCGTGCCGGCGTGGTCAGCGCTTGGTGAACTGACGCGGGATGTGGCATGGCAGGTCTCGTGTCGTTCAACGGTGGTTGGCCCGCCGTATGTGAATGTGTTGGGTGGTGTGCCAGATCGTGAAGGCTTTGTGCAAGCACTTCATACGTTCTATACCGACTCCGCGCGTCGTATGGTTTATCGCCAACGTGGCCTTGACTATGTGTCACAGCCTCACTTCCGGTGGTCCTTCATTGCACAACAATTTGATCGTGTGATTCAGGAGCGACTCGATGGCATCAGGGATGAATCCGAGCGAGATGATCGCGAAACTGAAAGCGTTCACAGCGAAGTTTCCTGACCGCGTGCTCTCGGCGATCTATCTCGAAGGACAGATCGAGATGACGGAATCGAAAAAACGCTGTCCGGTCTCGCCAACCAAAGCGCAGTTTAAAGCGATGGGACGCTCCATGCCAAAAGGGATTGCGCCAGGGACACTCCGTGCGAGTGGGTTGGTGCATCCTCCTGAGCGAACTGGTCGTCGCGTGACGTGTTTGCTCTCGTATGGTGGTGCTGCGGAGGCGTATGCCATTGTGCAGCATGAACGGCTCGATTTTCATCACACGACTGGACAAAGTCGATATCTTGCGAGCGTGCTAGAAGAGTCGCGCGAACATATGGCCGCGCGGATTGCGAAACGCGTGGATCTGCGACAACGGTCGTGATGGATGTCGTTCCTGTCAGAGATGAAAGATCAGTTGGTGGCTTCGAGCGTCGGGACGTTCGGCACCACTATCTTTATTGGCTCTTCGGCCATTATCCCGATTGGTGACGGGCCGTATCTCTCATTGATTGAAACGGGGGGGAGTGGTGCGGTGCGCTCGCAGAACGGGACGCCACTTGAACAACCGTCCGCACAACTCTCGGCTCGAGCCAAGCAACCATTGGCAGCGCGCACGATGCTCATTGCTGCGTATACCGCGTTAGGTGGTGCGAATGGGTTGCATAATGTAACTTTGAGTGGGGTGTGGTATGTGAGTCTTACCTTTCGTCAGAGTAGCCCAACTGATGTTGGGTTGGATGACGCCGGACGTGCATTGTTGGTGATCAACGTTGACGCAGAAAAAGCCCCTTCATAGGAGGACGAGAACATGACACTGGCTATTAGCTCACACGGAACGATTGTGTCACGAGCCAAGGCGGCGACGCCGACAGTGTTTGAGGCCATCGCCGAACTCGGTGACGTGACACCGCCGGAAATGATGCGCAACGAGTTCGACGCGACGACGCAGGACAAAAACATTGATGCGTATGTGCTTGGGGTCTTACGTCGTGGGGCGTTCACGACGCCATTGAATTTCCTGCCGACGAACGGAACACAGGACCATTTGACGGGTCTCTACAAAGCGATCATCGACAATTCGATTGATGGCTACAAGATTACGTTTCCTGATGCAGTGGAGTGGGTGTTGAGCGGGCAGGTGCAGCACATTGCACCGAAGGCGCCTGTTGACGGAAAACTCTCTGCCGATGTAACGATTCGCTTCTCTGGTGGGATGACAATTGGTGGCGTGGTGATCATCTAGGAGGTAAGTTTCAATGACTGCTCAGGATTGGAACCAGACTGAAACGTTGTACGCTTTTATGGGCTGGTTGACTGCACGCTTCCCGCCAATCCTAATCGGTTCGACAGAGTTGACTCCGCCTGTTTTAGATTTGATTCAGCAGTTTGTTGAACGACATGACTTGCCGTTGGCGTGCCGTGACGGTTGGGATGCTGGAATCGTTCCAGAGTCTGAAATTTTATAGGGGGATAGATGTCGGATGAGAAGATCCTCACGATGGATGAGATTACCCTGTCTGATGATGTGGAGTATGCCCTCGTACCTGGGTTCAAGACTGGCGAGGTGTTTCGCATCGGGTCGTTGACAGCGGGTGACCTGATTGAATGGTCGGAAGCGAACGAAGGTGAGGCGAAGCGCACTGCAGGTCTCCGTCTCATCACCAAGAGCCTAGTGGACTCGGAAGGCAAGCGTATTGCGAACGATACGCACATTGCAGTCCTTCGCAAGAAAAGTCATAAGGTGACTGAGCGACTGGTGCGGGAGATTCTGCGATTGAACGGCATGATGGTGAAGGATGCCAACGAGACAAAAAAAGACTGAAGCGATCGGCACGGCGTCGTTTCGCCTATCAGTTAGCCGTGCGATTAGGGTGCTGGAATGTCGATGCCTTGCTTCGCAGTCTGACAGCCAAGCAGTTTCACGAGTGGATGATCTACGCAGAACTTGAGCCGTTTGATGAGGTGCGTGGCGATCTGCGGAGTGCGCTGATTGCTGCCACGATTGCGAATGTGAATCGCGGGAAGGGGCAGACGGCGTATACGCTTCAGGATTTTCTGCTGTTCAAGGAAGAAGAGTCACCGCGTCATCAGACGTGGCAAGAGAAGAAGGCGATTGCGATGGCGATCTGTATGGCGTACTCCGTCCCAGCGTTAGATATGTAAGATGGATATCGGTTCACTCACTGGTCGGATCGAGCTCGAAGATAAGCTTACTGAAGGCCTCTCACTTGCTATGGGGCAGGTGAAGAAGTTTGCGGAGGAGTTTACTAGTGCGATGGGGGTGACCTCGCTTGTGGCAGGTGCAGCGACGGCAGCGATTGGTTTGATCAGTGGGGCGATTGTCGGACTTGGCGAGAAAGGGTCCACTCTTATTGGTATACAGGAGGCATTCGATCGGTTGGCACAAAGTGCTGGGACAACAGGCGATGTACTCCGTGGAGCGCTCACTGAAGGGGTGAAGGGCACCGTTAGTGAGATGGATTTGATGCAATCGACGACACGATTGCTCTCGACTGGGATGAAATTGTCCGCGGAGCAAGCCACGTTGATGGGGGAGGCGGCACGTGCCCTAGGAAAAGCGACAGGGACTGATGCGGCAAGTGGGTTGGAAACACTCAGTGGGGCACTGACGACTGGCCGTGTACGTGGTCTCCAGCAACAGATTGGTTTGATTGACTTAAAGAAGGGAGAGGAGGAGTTTGCAAAATCGATTCACACGACGGCGAGTGAATTGAATGAAGCGGGAAAGCTCGAAGGCAAGCGGATTGCGATTCTTGACGCGACACGCGCGTATGTGGAGCGTCTTGGTGTCTCGGAGGTGTCGTTTAAAGAGCGCATCTTACAAGGGCGTGTTGCTGTTGAGGAATGGATGAAGTCGATGGCGATGTCTGTCGCGTCATCGGCAGATGTGAATCAGGCGTTGAAGGATGTGTCTGACGCATTGTCCACGGCATTTGGCACGGCTAGTAAGACGTTTGGCGAGTTGATCTTGAGTGGGATCAATGCGTTTGCACGTGGGGTATCGGAGATTGTGCCGTATGTTGTCAAGCTAGCTGATGGTATTAAGGATCTGGTGAAGTTCTTCTGGTCATGGCGTGATGCGATCGAGGTGGTCGTTGCTGGCTTTATTGCCTATAAGGCCGAGTTGATTGCGATTGAACTGGCAACGTGGGCTGCGAATGTTGCGACTGTAGCGTACGAAGGGGTGATGACTCTTCTCGCTGGAGAGGCTGAAGGTCTAGGGATTGCGATGACTGGTGCGCTTGGGCCGATCAATCTTATCGCCATTGCTATCGCAGGTATCTTCGCTGCGTATAAGATCGGGCAGTTACAGATGGTGAGTGATTACTTTGAGAATCTTGGCCTTGTCTTACAAGGCTGGTCTCAAAAAGAGATCGATGCTCAGATCGCTGGGGAACATGCTGCAGCGGCAGAACGTGAACGTACGAAGGGATTGACGGCTTTACAGCTCGCGCAGGAACGGGTTGGCAAAGTAGTTGGCGCTGTCGCTGGTGGCGAAGTGGATCTTACTGAGGAAGTGAAGCGCGGAACGAAAGGGTTTATTGATAATGGAAAGGCGATAGAAGAGCACGAGAAGAAGGTTAAGGAACTACTGAAGACGCTTAGTGGATCTGGAGAGGCGACATCTGTCATCATTGATGCGTTTAATCGTCTCACAACGCAACAAAAAGGAAACTACGACGTACAGGAATTGGTTATTAAGCAACTTGATATCTTGATTGAGCATCATAAACGATTAACATCTGAGCAGCTTAGAGTCTATACGGCAGGAGTGCAGATGCGTGCACAACTTGCCGACCAAGATGCGAGTATCCTTGGGCTTAAAGGCGTCTCGCTTGAGTATATCGAAGTACTGAAGAGTCGCGGGTACACTGAGCAGAACGTCGCCGCCATCCTTGGTGTATCCGTAGCGGGACTAAAGCTCTATCAGGATAAGTTAAAGGAGACGAGCACGCGGGTCGATGATTTCCGGCAAACAGGACAGGAAGGCGCTGCGGCGGTCGCGAAGAGTTTAGCTGGAATGCCTCTTGTCTTGGTTGGTCTTGCGCAGTCAATGGGACCACCACTCGGAGAGGTTTTTGCTACGGTGCGGCTTGGTGCGCGAGACATTGCGACAACTGGTGCGTTGATTGGAACATCGTTCACAGAAGCGGAGAGGGTGATAGCAGATGCGACGACACAGTCTGCGAAAGACTTCATCCCGCTCAGTACAGAGCAGCTTGCGCTCGTTGAGCGGATGGACAAGATTGGTATCTCATCAGAAGAGATGGCGCGTGTGCTTGGTGTGTCTCTGACTCAAGTTGAGGGGCATACCTTTGGGTATTTGAAAGCGATTACTGATAATTCAAATGCCACGCTTCAGCGTATGGCGGATGAGTCGAAGAAGATCTATGAGTACATGGCGGCGCATCCAAAGGAGTTCTATGCAACGACCAGAGAGCAATTCCGCAAAATTGCGCAAGCGGCACAGGATGCCGCAACTGGCAATACGCACGCGTGGACGACAAGTTTTACAGCCATCAGCGCGGCCATTCCGGGACTGATTCAGCAGGCGTTTACCGGTGGAGGTGGGGTACAGGGTGCGATGAAAGCAGCAGGTTCCTTGGTCGGGAATGAACTCAGTAAAGGACTGGTAAAACATTTAACTGAGGTAGCTCCGAAGTTGATGGGCAGTGCACTCGGACAGATGATCGCGTCAGCCATTCCGATTGTCGGAGCGATTGCCGGTCCATTGATGGAGAAACTCGCTGATATCATCATGGGGAAACCCGCGTGGGCTAAAGCGATTGATGAAGTATCACGGGATTTTGGAACGAAGATCTCTGAGAACCTTGGGAAAGAAATTGCCAGTGCCGCGACAGACTTTGGTAAATCTTTTAAATTTGGTGGATTTAGCGTTGGAGGGAGTCGACAAGCAGCTGAGATTTCCCTTCTGGACAAGGTTATTAGTGAAGCCAAAGGGTTGAATCCAGAGAACATCAAACAGATGGCCGATCGGTTCCATGATGTGTTCTCGATGATTCAGACGGGTGCGATGACCGCATCACAAGGGATGGCGGTGCTCGATAAGAACTTCCTGACGTTTACGGCGGCGGCGACGAGTCAGATGGGGGTCTTGAGTCAAAAGATCGTAGACATTATTAAACTTGATCAACAGTTCGGCACACACTCAGTTGAGATCGCGAAGTACGTTTCTGGTCAGGTTACGGCGAATGTGTTTGGCGGGCTGACACGAGGGCTGACCGTTGGAACTGATGCGTTGAAATCGTACGACGAACTTAAGCAGAAGGAGATTGATCTGCGCGCGCAGATGGAGAAGACGAAGGATGTGCAGCAACTCGAAGGGTTGCGAAAAGACCTTGATGAGACCACTGGTAAATTGAGTAAGGCTGGTCTATTGATTGATGCGGTGAAGATTTCGTCGCAAGAGACGGCCTCAGCGATGGCGGGATCAATTATCGCGGGTATTGGTGAGCTACAACGTGGTGGGTTAGATTTTGTGTCAGCTCTACAGGCTGCAACGCCAGCTATCCAAGCTCTGCAAACGCAACTGGATCAAACCGGTCTTGATGGAGGTGAAGCGTTCTCGCAGTTGAAGGGATATGTCGATATAGCGAGTGATGCGATAGCTGGTCCAGCGTTAAAGAGTGTAGCTAGTTATGGCCAAGCGCTAACTGGACTACAGAACTCAGGGCTTTTGACGCAGAGTATGTTCGAAGGGTTAGCATCACAAATTGCTCATACCCATGATGAGTTGATTGCACAAGGGAAGGATAGCAATGCGATCAATCGGCTGATGGCACCGCAACTCCAGCAGATTTGGGAAATCCAACAACAGACTGGGGAGGTGTTGGATGATAATACGCAGAAATTAGTGGATGAAGCGATCGCGCAAGGGATCGTGGGCGAGAAGTTCAAAGGTCCACAACAACAGATGATTGATGCGTTGAGCACGACCAACGACATTCTGACAGCGATCGCGAAGTCGTTGGGTGCTACGTTGCCTGAAGCAGCGCAACATGGCGCCAAGGGCGTGAAAGATGCGTTGGATGGGATTCCTGATACACACGATGTTCATGTACGATACACCTCTGATGAAGTCCCTGCACCGCCACACGCTCGGACGGAGGAACCGATAAGTGAGGCTGTTGGTGGAATTGTACCGGTCTACGCGCAGCGTGGGCGTGTCATTCCCTTTGTCCCACACGGTACAGATACGGTTCCGGCGATGCTGACACCTGGCGAGAGAGTGCTGAGCCTTGCACAGACTCGACAATATGATACACAGCAACAATCAGCGAGGCTAGTTCCTTCGCCTGGGAAGGCTTTTGTTGTATCAACTCCGGAACTGGATACCTCTAATATAGCTGTTCAAGTGAAAG
>WNFH01000034.1_pt1 | contig 59051 bp, 48 predicted proteins | sample 5400411 | NCBI WGS metagenome assembly WNFH01 (sample SAMN13153347, study PRJNA577476) | soil metagenome | isolation source: 200 cm saprolite under Douglas fir tree site 2 hole 3 | place: USA:California | collected 2015-04-18 | reverse complement strand
AACCGGTCATAACAGGGCTCGGGATTGTATCGCCCATCGGCATCGGTGTCGACAAGTTCTGGGTGGCCGCGCTGGCAGGGCGATCGGGCATTAGCGCACCCACGATGTTCGATGGGTCGAAGCTCTCGCCGGAGTGTCGGGCTGTCGGTGAAGTACAGGGCTTCAATCCGCTCGACTGGATGTCGCCTCAGACAGCGAGGATCGCAGCGCGCTTCAGCCAGTTCGGAATCGCGGCTGCCAGAATGGCTCGCGTGGACAGTGGGCTCGATGCAGCCGGGATTCCACCAGAAGATCTCAAGGTATCCGTCGGGAACTCGATGAACGGTTACGTAGATCTTGGTGAGTCGACCTTCGCGGCTCTTTCCAGAAGTCGACCAGTGTCGCCATGGATGACGAACGAATACCCGGCTCATGCCGCAACGAGCCACATCGCGATAGACGTTGGCGCTCACGCCCAGACAATGACGTTTTCAACCGCATGTGCGGCCGGTCTTGACGCAATAGGCTGGGCGCAAACAGAAGTCAGGCGCGGACATGCGAGGGCCGCCATCGCCGGCGGCACCGAAACTCCATTGTCCGCATACTCTCTCACGTTCTTTCACGCCGCCGGCGTTCTCTCTAAGTGGCACGGGCCACCCGAGGAGGCGAGCCGTCCCTTCGACCAATGGCGATCAGGCCTAGTTCTCGCAGAGGGTGCAGCAATGGTTGTGATCGAGGACGAGGAGTTTGCTCGCGCCCGCGGGGCGCCAATATACGCTCGCATTCTCAGCTTTGCTAGTGCGAGCGAGGGCGCACATCTGCGGAAGGTCGACGAGAGTGGCGAGACCGCCGCCCGCGCAATTACAATGGCCCTAAATCAGGCCGGAATGGACGCAAAGGACATAGACTTCATTTGCGCCCACGGCAACTCCATGCCGGACTACGATGCTGCCGAGACCGCCGGAATACGACGGGCACTTCGAGCACACGCATGGAACATTCCCGTATCCTCTCTGAAATCAATGTGCGGACAGGCTCTTGCGGCAAGCAGCGCTATGCAGGTAGTGAGTTCATGCCTCACGATGCGAGACAACATCGTGCCTCCAACAATCAATTACAAAGTACCGGACCCAAAGTGCGACCTCGATTACGTCCCCAACGTAGCGAGGGTTACGAGAGTTCGCAATACTTTGATTCACGCCCATAGTCTCGGGGGGTCCCATGTTGCAATGATTCTCGGCGCGCCGGACTGAGTTAGTCGTCTCGTGTCTCAGATTGCTCTATTCGGTCTCTCCGCGATCCTGACAGCTCTTGCGCTCGTCGTGTGGCGGGCGAGACCACAGCACTCCGTCAATCGATGGTTCGCCGCCAAGGCTGTGTGTCTAGCCTGTTGGGTTTCTGGCATCGGCGGTTTACAGGGGGGCACAGATCTCGACGCCTGGGGGCGATTTACATTCGCAAGCGCCAGCTTGATTCCAGCTACCTTTTTAGGGTTCACTCGCTGCTATCCGACTCCCAGTCGTTGGCTGTCATCTCGGCTTGTTTGGAGCACTCTGGGCGTGGGCGTTGTCCTGGCTGCGTTGTCCCTCACCACATCTCTTGTCGTGTATGACAATGTCCTTACTCTTGAGGGGCTAACAAGGAGATCTGGACCGCTCTATCCAGTATTTGTCGTCTACTTCATCGTAGCGTGGGCCGCAGGCATAGCTGTCTTCATCGACAAATGGCGACAAGCGCGTGGCCTTGCACGCGCGCAACTTCAGTATCTCGGTGCTGGCATCATCATTTCCACGGTGGGAGGAATTGGAACTAACATCCTGCTTCCTCTAATCACTGGCCGCTCGACGTACAGCTGGTTCGGCCCATACTTCACCTTCATGTTTGTCGTCCTTGTCGCTCACGCCATCATTCGCCACAGCTTGATGGATTTGCGCCCGGTCATCAACCGGGGGATTACGTACATATTGAGCGTCGCACTCGTGTCAGCTGCCATCGTTACGATCGGGCGCCTCACCGCTCCGGCCTGGGCGCCTGAGGTGCTAACAGTTCACTCAGAGATCGTGGTTATCGCATTGGTCACGTTCATAATGCTCGCGACCCCGGCAAAGAGTGGTTTCGATGCCATCATTGACCCCTACTTGTACCGAGGTCGGCTTGAGTATCCTTCTGCCTTGCGCGGCGCGACACGCCGTCTGAGCCGCCTCATGCAACCAGCGGAACTCGCCACTGAATTGCGTCGGCTCCTCAATGACGCGCTTGTACCAGAGTCTTTCGCTATGCTTGTTCGACCATTCGAAGGGAGCCTTGAACTTCTTACTGAGAGCGCACCGACAACAGTGGATTTACGAACGCTCGACGCTATGCTTGCTGACCACAACAACACTAATGTGATCGTCGTGAATCCAGTCGGCGAGACGGGCACCTCACGGCTTTGGCATGACGCTCTGAGAACGTCAGGGATCGAGATCGTGATGACTCTCGGGCGCCGGGGCCAAGGGTTGGGAGTCGTACTCTTGGGCCCGCGCCGCAGTGGCGATGCGTATTTCAAGAACGACCTAGTCTTTATTGAGTCGTTGGCAGATCTCGCCTCGATTGCATTGGAGAATGCACTACTTTATCGGCAGCGTATCCAGATGCTCGAGTATTCGGACCGCCTCCTGGAATCTCTTGACTCAGCAGTGGTGGCCATCGATATGGGAGGCAAGATCACCAGCTTCAATCCCGCGGCGACGAAGCTGCTCGGTGTCAGCGATGAGTATCGTGGTGCCCTTATGCACGTCTTGCCGTCCGAGATTGGCTGGGCTCTAGTCCTGGCGGTCAGCGGAGGCTGGCACCCGCGGGAAGTGGAGGTCACAATCGACCATGCGGTTCGAGGGATCCTCCACGTGATCCTATCGACCGCGGTCCTGCATGACGACGAGAATCGTATCTCTGGAGCTTTGGTTGTCGTGACGGATCTCTCCGCTGTCAAGGCGCTTGAAAGAAACCAGCGCAGAGTCGAGCACCTCGCGATAATGGCTCGTTTCTATGCGGGTATTGCGCACGAGATTCGCAACCCTCTGGCTGCCATCTCCAACTTCATTGCTATGCTTCCTGACCGCTTCGATGATCCTGAGTATCGGGACACAGCCATACGCATTCTACCGATGGAAGTTTCGCGAATTGTGCGCCTCGCCGATCGCTTACGCCTGATGGCGCCTAGCGAGGGTGGAAAGCTGAGCGTCGTGTCCATATCACCGTTGCTTCACGATATTGTCGCAATCCACGCCCCAACTGCTCAGGAACAGCAAGTGAAGATCGACCTGCGCTGCCCAGACGAGCTGCCGAAGATCCAGGGCGATCCCGGTCAGATCGTCCAGCTTTTTGTGAATCTCCTCAGAAACGCCGTTGAAGCGATGCCGAATGGCGGCACTGTCACCATCGAGGCTGATCACTCGTCGGGTCGAGTCGGTCCTGATTCCATCGTAGTTCGAGTCCTCGACGAAGGGATCGGCGTAGATCCGACTGTGCGAGCCAAGATATTCGATCCGTTCTTCACAACTAAGCCATCCGGAACCGGCCTGGGGCTGTCGATCTGTCGAGAGATCGCCGACTTTCATCGTGCAAGGTTAGCGCTCTTCCCCCGCTCGTTTCTCGACGGGGGAACGATCGCAGAGGTCGAGTTCCCCTGTCTGCCACCGGAGTCGGCACCCACATGATTCAAATCTCCCTCTACCTAGTTGCTTGTCTGGTCCTCGGACTAGCCTTGCTCGTCTGGCGGGCTCGACCGCACAGCGCAACCAATCGCCTCTTTGGGGTGTTCACACTCGTCATTGCGGTTTGGGCTTTCGGTATAGCCTCTATGCAATCCGGCACTAACCTCGGTTTTGTAGCCCGATTAACATTCGCGGCGGCCAGTCTGATACCTCCAACCTTTCTAGCCTTCGTCTCGTATTACCCGACGCCCTCAAAGTGGCCCGGCAAGATCGTCCTTTATCTCAATTTGGGCATCGGTCTCATCCTCGTTACCGTCTCGTTGGCGACAAGATTGATAGTAAGTGACGTGAAGATGACCGCCGCTGGACCCGCTCGCGAGACTGGAGCGCTCTACGCTGTCTTCGCGACTTACTTTCTTGCGACTTGGCTTACAGCCTTAGTCGTGTTCACTACGAAATGGACTCGAGCGCGCGGACTCTCGCGTGTCCAGCTCCACTACCTTGCTCTGGGTGTGATGATCTCGACCGCCAGCGGCATGACGACGAATCTAATTCTTCCCTTATTGACTGGCAACTCGATTTACGGCTGGATTGGACCGCACTTTGCTCTGGTCCTTGTCGCCATGGTCGCTCACGCCATCATCCGCCATCGGCTGATGGACGTTCGCCTCGTCATCCATCGCGGCCTGACGTTCGCGCTGGCACTCGTGGTCTCACTCATCCCGGTGGGCGGCCTGCTGGCGCTCGCCTGGCCGAAGCTTTCAGATCACCTCGCGCCCGACGACCTCGTGGCCCTCATTCTGGCGGTCGTCGTCGTAAGCCTGCTCATCCCGCTGACGCGCGATGCTGCGGGGCGCCTCCTCGACCGCTATGTGTACCGCACTCATGTGAACTACCAGCGCACTCTACGGGAGGCGAGCGAGGCACTGACGCATGTCCTCGACCTCAAGATGCTGCTGCCCTTCCTGAACCACACCGTGGCGACCTCGACGAACTCCGAGGGCGCCGCGGTCTACCTCGAGGCAGGCACGCTCGAGCCGGGATCCGGAGTCCGCCGCGCGATCGCCGAACGACGCCACGCCCAGAGCCACTTCGACACCCCGGCCGAGGCGCCCATAGAGGTCATCACCGCCCTTACGGAGACCCGGGATCTCCTGCTCACCGACGAGATCGCAGGTGAGCGGCTGAGCGGCGACCGCGAACGCCTCTACAGTGTGCTGGAGCGCCTCAACTGGGCGCTCGTCCTGCCGCTCGTCTCCGCGAACAAGGTCATCGGCGCCATCGTGGTCGGGCCCAAGCTCTCCGGTGATCCGTTCTATCCTCAGGACCTTGATCTTCTGATGACGCTTGCCAACCAAGCCGGTGTCGCAGTCAAGAACGCCCAGCTCTACGCGCAAGTGGTACTGGCCAACGAGCACCTCAACAACATCGTCTCGACGATCGAGAGTGGGGTGGTCGCCGTCGACGCGACTGGCCAGGTCACGCTGTTCAACCGTGCGGCGGAGCAGCTCACGGGCATCCCGGCCGAGCGGGCCCGGCATCAACCCGTGAGCGTGCTGCCGGCGTGTGTGGGCGCCATGTTGACCGAGACCGTCGTGGACGGCAGCGCCCGTACCCAGCCCGAAGTCGAGCTCTCCGACGGCTCGACGACCCATCCGATCATCTGTACGACCTCGCCGCTGCACGATCAGGCGGGCGCGGTGTTGGGGGCCGTCGCCGTCTTCAGCGACCTGACGCCCCTCAAGGAGCTCGAGGTGGAGCGGCGGCGGGCCGAGCGGCTCGCGTACTTCGAGATGCTGGCGGCGGGGATCGCCCACGAGATCAAGAATCCCCTGGTTTCGATCAAGACATTCGCCCAGCTCCTGCCGCGCCGCCGCGGCGACGAGCGGTTCATCGAGAATTTTGGTCGGACCGTGACGCACGAGATCGCCCGGATGGAGCGGCTTCTCGACCGGCTTCACACGCTCTCGCGGCCGGGTGGGCGGCCTCGCCTTCCGATCGACTTGAGAGCGCCGATCGACGACGCGATCGAGGCCATGCGGCCGACCTTCATCGAGAAGAACGTCGTTCTGTCGGCGGCGACGGGCCAGTCGCCGTGCGTGATCCTCGGCGACCACTCGGAACTCGAACAGCTCTTCCTGAATCTGCTCATGAACGCGCACGAGGCCTGTCCGGCGGGCGGCATGACACGGGTCGAGCTCGCGACCACGGCCGGTCGTGTTATCGTCGCTGTCGTGGACACCGGCCCGGGCGTTCCGGCCGAGCTTCTGGAGCGGGTCTTCGATCCGTTCTTCTCTACCAAGGATCGCGGCTCCGGCCTCGGCCTTGCGATCTGCGCGTCCATCGCCCAGACGCACGCCGGCCGGATCCAGGCGGCGAATCGTGAGGTCGGCGGCGCGGTCTTTACGATCGACTTTCCGCTCGCCGCCACGGCGACGCTGCCGGTGTCGGCATGACCACGGTCCTCGTCGTCGCGTCTGACGAGGCGCTGCGAGCCCGCCTGGTCGCCGCCCTCGGCGACCATTCGGTGTTCGTCGCCCAGAGCGACACCGAAGCCTTGAAAACGCTGCGGCTCATCGACATCGACGTGATCCTGCGCGGCGGCCCGAGCTTGGCGCGAGGCCTCGAGGCGTTCGTTGCCCGCGTGAAGGAGATTGCGCCCTCCGCACTGACGGTCGCAATCGGTGCCATGGGCGACGAGGTGGAAGTCGCGGACTTCTCGCTCTCCGCGACCTTCACTCAGCGCGAGCTCGACGGTGCGCTGCGCCACGTGACCGATAAGCTCCGCCTGACGCGCGAGATCACTGCGCTGCGCTCGAGCCTCGCGCCGGAAGGGCCGGGGACAGCGACCGGCCTGGACCAGCCGTGGGAGGGCGCTGCGTTCGCCCGCGTGCTCAAGGAGTTCACGCGCGCGTTCGCGGCGGGCTTCGACCTGCCGCGGGCGCTCGAGATGTTCCTCGACGCGATCGGCGAGCTCGTCCGGCCCACGCGGATGGCGCTCCTCATGCCGAGCGCCGACGCCCAGGAATACCGCGTGGTCACTCACCGGGGGCTGGCGCCCCAGATCGTGGAGTCGGTGCGCCTCCCCGCCGACCAAGGGCTGGCTCGGTGGATCGCCGCGCAGGGTCGGCCGGCCCGGCTCCCCGATCTCGCCGACCCAGAGATCGCGCGCGAGCTGAAGCTGCTCCAGAGCGTCCTCGCCGTCCCGCTGCTCGCCCACGGGGAGCTCGTCGCGATCCTCACCGTCGGTCAACCCGTCGTCGGATCGACCTACGGCCGAGGCGAGACCGAGACGCTCTTCGACCTCGCCTCGCACCTGGCCACGGCCATCCGCGATATCGCGCTCCACAACCAGCTCGAGCGCGAACAGCAGTTCAGCGAACGCATCCTGGCTCACATGTCCAGCGGCGTCATCACCATCGGGCGCGACCAGCGAATCGGCACCATCAACCGCCGGGCCGAGGAGATATTGCAGCTGTCCGCGGCCGAGGTCGTCAAGCAGGACCTGCGCGCGCTTCCCTCGCCGCTGGGCGACATGCTCTTCGACACACTGCGGACCGGCCGCGCGGCCGGCCGGCACGAAATCCAGCTCGCCCTGCGCGGCCTCTGGCTCGAGGTCTCCACCTACCCCGTCCGCGGCGAAGACGGCACCCCGCTCGGGGCCGTGCTCGTCTTCGAAGACCTGACCGCCCAGAAGGAGTTGCTGACGCAGAAGCGGCAGGTCGAACAGACCCAGCTCCTCACTCGCGTGGTCGCCCGGATTGCCGACGAGATCAAGAATCCGCTGGTGTCCATCAACACGTTCATCGAGCTGATCGGCGAGCGCTACGACGACCCCGAGTTCCGCAAGCATTTCTCGTCGGTCGTCCGCCGGGACGTCCGGCGGCTGGTGGAGGTCTTCGAGAAACTTGCGGGGCTTGTGACGGAAGGTGAGCTAAACTTCACGACCGTGGATGTGCACACGGTGGTAGACGATGTCGTGACCGCGATCGAATTGGTCGACGAGGTACCGGCCCGGCCGCTTCAGCTCGACGTCACGCGAGAGACGACGCCGCAAGTCGTGAAGGTCGATCCGGCCCAGCTCAGGAAGGCGCTCTCCTACCTCATCTGGTACCTCGCTCACAACTCACCCCCGGATCAAGCGCGCGTGTCGGTCTCCGTGGCCCGGCACTCCGAGCGGGAGGACGGTGAGAGCGTACGGGTCTTGGTCGGCTCGCGCACGGCGTCGGTGCCGCCCGAGAAGCTCCACCGCGTCTTCGACCCCGTGCAGATGGTTCAGGAAAGCCTGATCGACGTGGGGCCGGCCGTGAGCCAGCGTCTCGTCGAGGCCGTGGGCGGTCAATTGACGGTCCGGCAGGGCCGGCACGAGCTCCACTTCCTGGTGACGCTGCCGCTCGCGACCTCATGAGCGCGACGACCACCGCCCTCGCACGCGTGCTCGTCGTCGACGACGAGCTGGGTCCTCGCGAATCGCTCCGCATGCTGCTGAAGCCCGCTTACCAGATCCAGACGGCCGAGAACGGCCGCACGGCCCTCGACCTGCTGCGGCGGTTTCAGCCCGACATCGTGATCATGGACATCAAGATGCCGGAGATGGACGGGCTCGAGCTCCTCCGTCACGTCAAGCGGGCCGACCCCTCGATCGAAGTGGTGATGATCACGGCATACGCCTCGCTGGAGACCGTGAGGCACGCGCTGACCCACGGCGCCTTCGAGTACCTCATCAAGCCCTTCTCACGCCAGGACCTCGAGGACGTCGTCCATCGCGCGCTCCTGCGCCGCCAGGCGGACCTCGGCGCCCGCGGGCAGGTCACGCGGCTCGTGGAGGAAATGCGGCATCTCTCGGCCAAGACCCGCGAGCTCGAGGAAGCGGCGCGGCGCGAGGCGGTGGAGCCGTCGCTCCGGATCACGCAGCTCTCGATCCTGCGCGAAATCTCGCGGACGATCGTCGGCGAGCTCGATCCGCAGCACGTGACGGCCGCGGTCACCGAGCAGCTCCGGACGGCGCTCGGTTACGACAGCGTCGCGATCGTCTCCGAAGCGCCGGCGGGCCTCGACACGACCGATGCCGCTGTGGTGGTCTGCGCCATCCAGGACGTCAAGGGGCCTCTCGGATGTCTCGTCATCGACAACCGGCCGTCCCGGCGCGCGATCGATCCGCGGGAGCGCGAGCTCCTCGAGATGCTCTCCGAGTTCCTGGCCATCGCGCTACGGAATTCACGCCTCTATGGCGAGCTGGCCGACACGACGCGGTCGAAGGAGCAGATCATCGACTCCGCCGGCGACGCCATCGTGTCGGTCTCGCCCGAGGACCGTATCGAGGGCTGGAATCCGGCTGCCGAGCGCATCTTCGGCCTCAGCACCGCGCAGGTGCTCGGACGTCCGATCACCGACCTGCTCCCACGCGACGACTATGGCGACGCCCGGCGCCGGCTCGGCGAAGGCACGCCCAGGCACGCGTTCGAGACGACGGCGACCGCGGGGCAGCCGCGGCCGATCGAGCTGGCGGTGACGCTGTCCGCCCGGCACGGGCGCCACGGCGGGCTCGAGGGGCTGATCGCGATCGTCCGGGACATCACCGCGCAGCGCGAGGTCGAAAAACAGCTCCGCCAGTCCGAGAAGCTGACCGCCCTCGGGCAGCTCGCGGGCGGCATCGCGCACGACTTCAACAACCTCCTCCAGGCGATCCTCGGCTACGCCCAGCTCATGAAGCAGAACCCGCGGGACGCCGAGTTCGTGGCGCGCTCGCTCAACATCGTCGAAGCAGCGGCGGTGGACGGCTCCGAGACGGTGCGGCGGATTCAGCAGTTCGCACGCCTGCGCCCCGACGAGCAGTTCGTGGGCGTCGACGTGAACCAGATCGTGCACGACGCGGTCGCGATCGTCCGCCCGCGCTGGGAGGAGAAGATCGCGCGCGACAACCGGCCACTCGACCTCCGACTCGACCTCGGCTCGATCGAGACCATCAACGGCCGGCCGGCGGCGTTGACCGAGCTGATGACGAACCTGATCCTCAACGCGCTCGACGCCATGCCCGACGGCGGCACCCTGACGATCACCACCCGCGGCGAGCCCCGGCGGCAGATCACGCTGGCGGTGACCGATACCGGTATCGGCATGCCGGAGCCAGTGCGCCGGCGGATCTTCGAGCCATTCTTCTCGACCAAGGGAGAAGACGGGTCAGGACTCGGCCTGTCGATGGTCTACTCGATCGTGCGGCGGCACGGAGGCGAAATCCGCGTGGAGAGTGAGCCGGGTCGCGGCGCGACCTTCACGCTCACCTTCCCGGTCGCCAGCGAGCCCATCGGCGCAGAGCCGGAGTCGGCCCTGCCCCGGGCACGCCGCCCGGCGCGTGTCCTCCTCGTCGACGACGATCCAAAAGTGCTCGGCACCCTGACCGAGATACTCAGAAGTGTGGGCCACACGGTGACCGCCGCGGCCAGCGGCGCCGCAGGCGTTGCGGTCTACGGGCTGGGGCGCTTCGACGTGGTGCTGAGCAATCTCGGCATGGCCGGCATGAACGGCTGGGAGCTGGCCGAACGCCTCCGCCGGGTCGATTCGGACGTCGTGATCCTCTTCATCACGGGCTGGGGCTTACGCGACGAGGAACACGGCCGGCTCAAGATGCTCAAGATCCGCAAGTGTCTCTTCAAGCCCGTGCGTCCAGCTGAGCTCGACGCAGCAATTCAGGACGCCCTCGCCGCCGTCTGACACGGGCGGCGAGCAAGCGACGACGACGTGTCAGGCGCGCTTCATCGGGCGGCCGCAGCAGATCTTCTGCGCCATCGCGACCTTCCCGCACTTCGCGCAGCGAAATCCGGCCATCTCTCCTCCTCGCGGTCCGTGCCTACAGCCGTTCGATGATCGTGGCGATGCCCTGACCGAAGCCGATGCACATCGTCTGGAGGCCGTAGCGCTTGCCCGTCCGCTCCAGCTCGTGCAGCAGGGTCGTCATGAGCTTGCCGCCGGAGCAGCCGAGGGGATGGCCGAGGGCGATGGCCCCGCCGTTGACGTTGACGCGGCTCATGTCCGGGTGAAGCTCACGCTCCCACGCGAGAACGACCGACGCGAACGCCTCGTTGATCTCGATCAGGTCGATCTGTTCGAGCGTCATGCCGGCCTTCCGCAGCACGCGCTGGGTCGCCGGAATGGGCCCGGTCAGCATGATGGTCGGGTCCACGCCGGCGAGCGCCGTCGCGACGACGCGGGCGCGCGGCTTGAGCCCGAGCGCCTTCGCCCGGTCGATGGACATGAACATCAGCGCGGCGGCGCCGTCCGAGATCTGTGAGGAGTTCGCGGCCGTCACCACGCCGTCGGGCTTGAAGGACGCGGCGAGCGCGGCCATCTTCTCGCGATTCACCGGGACGCGGACGCCCTCGTCGATGGCGAAGACGGAGCCGTCCGGGAGCGTCACCGGGACGATCTCCCGCTGGAAGCGCCCTTCGGTGATGGCCCGAGCGGCCTTCTCGTGACTCCGCGCCGAGAACTCGTCCAGCGCCTCCCGCGTGAGGCCCCACTTCTCGGCGATCATCTCGGCCGAGATTCCTTGCGGGACGATGTTGAAGCGCTCCTGGAGCTTCGGCGAGAGCGGCCCGTCGCCCGGGCCCATGGCGTTCGAGCCCATCGGCACCCGCGTCATGTGCTCGACCCCGCCGGCGATGACGACATCGTACTGGCCCGCCATCACGCCCATCGCCGCGAAGTTCGCCGCCTGCTGCCCGGAGCCGCACATCCGGTCGAGGGTCGTGCCGCACACTTCCACCGGGAGGCCGGCGATCAGCGCTGCGTTGCGCGCGATGTTGAATCCCTGTTCGCCGAGCTGGTCCACGCAGCCGAGGATGACGTCCTCGATCTCCGCCGGGTCGACCTTCACGCGCGCGACCAGGTCCTTCAGCACGAGCGCGGCCAGGTCGTCAGGACGGATACCCGAGAGCTTGCCGCCCTTTCGCCCCACGGCGGTGCGCACAGCCCCAACGATGACCGCATCCCTCATGGCGAACCTCCTCTGCAAACTGAACAGCAATTCATCTTACCGGCTCGCCCAGGGTGGTGCAAACAGCGCCAGAGCGCGGCAGTGGGTCAGGTTACGGGTCCCTTCGACGCGCTCTGCCCGCAGGCCGGATAAGTCAGGAGACCCGGCGCTTGACCTGGTCCGCCAGCTTGCAGAACGCGCAGATCGTCCCGGTCGTCACCTGGCCGCAGCGAAGGCACTCGTTGAGGACAACGGCCTCGGCGCGCTCGAAGGCGGGCCGCGCCCGGTCGAGGAAGCCGAAGAGGAAGTTGTGCTTGGCGCCCGGCGAGGCGTCCTCCAGGCGACTCAGGATTTCCTTGTGGGCGATCGAGGTCGCCCCTTCGGCGAACGGGCATTCCTCCACGATGTAGTCGATCTTCCGGAGGAACGCGAAGGCGGCCGTCTCGCGCTCGGACAGCCGATAGAGCGGCTTGACGCGCCGCACCAGCTTCGGATGCGTCGACGCGAGCGCGGGAGACTGGCGCGGCAGCGCATCGGTCTGCCAGTGCATCACCGAACCGAAGAGCGTCGCCGCCTCGTCATCGAGGTTGTGGCCGGTCGCCACCACCGGGATCCCGTGTTCGAGCGCCACGCGGTTCATGAGGTAGCGCTTGGAGAGGCCGCAGCCGGAGCACGGCGGCCGCCGCGTGACTTCTTTGATGACCGGGACGGGCGCTCCCACTTCGTCGCGAACCGCGGTCACCATCAGCGGGACGTCGCGCGCCGCGGCGAATCTCTCGCACTTGGCCTTCGACTCGACCGAGTAGTCGAAGATCCCGAGGTCCAGGTAGAGCCCGGTCGTCCGGTACCCTTCGTCGATCAGCACGTCCCAGAGCGCCAGCGAGTCCTTGCCGCCGGAGACGGCGACCAGCACGAGCTCGTCCTTGGTGAACATCCGGTGCTTCCGGATCGCCTCGCGGACCTGATTGCGGAAAAACTCGAGGAAGTCCGGCGCGCAGAATGCGGCGTTGTGACGCCGCAGCTCGAGCACGGCGGGCTCACCGCACTTGCGGCACTTCATCGTGGATCGTTCTGACTGCCGCCGGACATCACGGGCCGTAGCTCGATGGTAGCATCGTCGCGCACGACCTGATCGGCCGTGATGAGGTCGTCGCCACAGATCACTAGCACCGTCTCGGGCAGGATGTCGAGCTCACGCAGGATGTCCTTGATCCGGCGGTTGCCGGTGACGGCGACTTCCCGGCGCGGGTTTCGCAGGATGACTTTCACCGGCGCCCTGGCGCCTAGCCCCTCGGAAAGCCGGGCGCGCGCTTGACCTCACGGATCTGCGCGAGATGGACCCCGTCGTGCTGGGCCTGGAGGATCCACCACTGGGCGAGGTCCAGATCGCCCAGGCGGAAATGCTTGAACATGAGCGGGCGCGGATCCAGCGTCGCGAGCTTCTCGATCGACTGTCGGCTCCGCTCGCGGGTGGCCTTCATCGTGGAGATCAGCTCGCCGATCGGCTTGCCGTGTTCCGGCCAGACAACCGGCGGCGCCACTGCTGGGCCCGGCGGCGCCGGAGGCAGGGACCTGAACGCGGCGAGATCGACGGGAAACGGCGCCACTGCACGCGCGGCCTCGGCCTCCCTCGTAAGCTTCGTGGTCAGCTTGCCCGTCGCGATCTCGGCGATGGTCAGATGGTGCACGACCTCACCGACCGACCAGTCCTGCTCGCTCGGCTTCCAGTCGGCCTGACGTTGCGACAGCCCCTCAGCCTCTTTGAGGACCTCCGCACGTGCCGACTGGAGGTCGGTCCACAACGCCTCGACGGGCTTCGGAAGTGACATGGCGCCCACGAGTATACCTCCGTTCCTCGCGCAGACGGTGCGTGCTAGAGTCCTGCAACCACTCGTACGGCAGGAGGTGATCGCGCTGTGACGGAACGTCAGCGCCTGGCGCGCATACCATGGCGGCAGCTCACGAGTCGGCCCGTCTACGAGAATCGCTGGATCCGCGTACGCGAGGACCAGGTCGAGCTCCCCGATGGTCGGACGACGCTCTACGGCGTCGTGCAGTGCGCCGGCTGCGTCGGCGTGCTGCCGTTCCTCGATCCAGACACCATCATCCTGGTCGGGCAGTACCGCTACGTCGCCGGTGACTTCTACTGGGAGATGCCGACCGGCGCCATGAAGCCCGGGGAAAGCGAGGAGGCGGCCGTCCAGCGCGAGCTGGCGGAAGAGGCGGGTTACGAGGCCGGCCGGCTCGTGAAGCTTTGCGCCTGCCACACCTCCAAGAGCGTCGTCGACGAGACCGCGAACATCTATCTCGCGGACGGGCTTCGCACCGTCGCGCGCCGTGCCGATCCGACGGAGTTCATCGAGGTACGCGCCTTCCCCTTCGACGAGGTCGTGCGCATGGTCGAGCGCGACGAGATCAAGGACTCGATGACGATCATCGCGGTGCTGCACGCGGCGCGCCGCCGACACCGCTAGCAGCGCGGGGCCGGGCTACTTCGACGCCAGAACCATCGGGCCCGTCGGCGCGGCCACGCCGGCCTCGGGCTCGAGCGTGACGGCGAACACCTTCACGGGCTTGCCGCCCTCCGGCGCGGGCAGGCGGTGCGTGCCCCGGCCCAAGGCGTCGACCTGGAAGACACCCGCCGGCTGTGGTGCCGCGTCGGCGATCGTCCACAGCTCATACGCCTTCCCCGGCGGCGCCGACGGTAGATTGGCGACGAATACGTGCCCCCCGTTGACCGGATGCCAGATGACCCGGCCGGTCGCCTCGGGGCTCGGCGCGAGGCCGTGCAGCGTGACGATCTGGGTCTTCGGATCACGGAGCAGGTCGACCGCGCTCCGGTAGACCGCGATCTGCTCCCGCAGCGCGGCCTCGTCGCGCTGAACGCGCTCGCGCAAGGCCGCCGCCTCGCGCGCCATCTGCCCGAGCCGCCCCTCGTAGCGCGAGGCGACGAACGCGCCGGTGAATGCCGCGCCTGCGATCATCGCGGCCAGCGTTCCGACCGCCCAGACCAGCGGCCGCGGGCGCGCCGATTCGCGACGCCCGGGCGTCGTCGCCGCGATCCGGCGCAGGAGCTCGTCCTTGACCTCCGGCGGCGGGAGCATCGGCGGTCCCGAGCGCGCGAGCGCCGCCAGCGCCTCGGCGGAGCCGCGCAGGGTCGCCTCGCAGGCGGCACATCCGCCGGCTAGATGGCGCTCGAACTCAGCGCGCTCGTCCCCGTCCAGAGCGCCAACTGCGTACGTCGCCGCGAGCGTGTCGAACGGTTCGTGGCTCATGCGCGCGCCTTCACCACTTCGCGGAGCCGCTCCAGGCCGAGCCGGATCCGCGTCTTCACCGTTCCGAGCGGCTGCTTGAGCCGGTCGGCGATCTCCGTCTGAGTGAGCCCCACGTAGTACGCGAGCTCGATGACCTCGCGCTGCGCTTCGGGCAGCCGATCGAGAGCGCTCCGGATCGTCCCACGGTCCTCGGCACGCTCCGCGGCGTCACCCGGCGGGTCGCCGGGCGCGGCCGCCACGATGTCGTCCAGCGGCGCCACGAACGTCTCGCTTCGGCGGCGCGTCGCACGAACACGATCGATCGCGCGCGTGCGCGCCCGCGTGACCATCCAGGCCTCGGGGCTCCCGCGCGCCGAGTCGTAGCGGCCGGCGTCCCGCCAGGCCTCCCAGAACACCTCCTGGAGCACGTCGCTCGCGTCGGCGCGCTGGCCTACGATCCGGAGGATCAGCGGGAACACCACGGGCGCGTGGCGATCGTAGAAGAGGGCGAAGGCCTGGCGGTCACCGGCCGCCATCTGCCTGATGAGATCCGCGCCCGCGGTCGCCATGCTCGCTTTTCACTACCATGACTACGGCCGGCCGCCAACCGTGGATCCGCGCCGCGACCGAGGTGCTATCCTGGGCGACGTGAAATGGGTGCCTGAGAAGAAGGCATTCGACGAGGCGTTCGACGGGAGCGGGACGGCGCGTCAGCACTATCGGCCGCTCGTCTCCATCCTCGAGTCCTTCACGCAGAGCGAGATCGAGCGACGCGAGCGTCTGCAGAAGCTCTCGCTCATGGACCAGGGCATCACCTTCACCGTCTACGGTGAAAAGGAGGGCACCGAGCGGATCTTCCCGTTCGACTTCGTGCCCCGCGTGATCCCGGCGCGCGAGTGGGAGCGCCTGCAGGCGGGGCTCGTCCAGCGGGTCACGGCGCTGAACCTCTTCATCCTGGACGTCTATCAGGGCCAGAAGTGCCTCAAGGACCGCGTCATTCCCCCGGAGCTCGTCCTCTCGCGCAAGGAGTACAAGCGCGAGCTTCTGAACGTCATCCCGCCGCGCCAGATCTTCACGCACGTCGTGGGGACCGACATCATCCGGAACGATGCCGGCGACTATCTCGTCCTCGAGGACAACTGCCGCTGCCCCTCGGGCGTGTCCTACGTGCTCGAGAACCGCAACACCCTCAACCGCGTCTTCCCGGAGTTCTTCAAGTACTATCCGGTCCGGCCGATCAAGGACTACCCGACCCTTCTCCTCGACACGTTGCTGCACGCTGCGCCACGCTTCAGCGAGAAGCCGGTCGTGGTGATCCTCACGCCCGGCATGGCGAACTCCGCCTACTTCGAGCACTCCTTCCTGGCTCGCGAAATGGGCGTGGTGCTCGTCGAAGGGCGTGACTTGATCGTCGAGGACAACTACGTCTTCATGCGGACGACCCAGGGCAAGCAGAAGGTGGACATGATCTACCGCCGGGTCGACGACGACTTCCTCGATCCGCTGACATTCCGTCGCGACAGTCTGCTGGGCGTGCCCGGCCTCATGAACGTCTACCGCGAGGGGAACGTCGGCCTCGCCAACGCCCCCGGGGCCGGGGTCGCGGACGACAAGTCCGTCTACGCGTTCATGCCGGCGCTGATCCGGTACTACCTCGGCCAGGATGCCCTCCTCCCCCAGGTGCAGACCTACCTGGGCGCGCGGGCTCAGGACTTCGTCTACATCCAGGAGCACGCCCGCGAGCTCGTCATCAAGACCACGGGCGACTCCGGAGGCTACGGGATGCTCATGGGGCCGTTCGCGAGCAAGAAGGAGATCGAGGCGTACCTCGGGCAGATGAAGAGAAGTCCGGGCAACTACATCGCCCAGCCCCTCATCGAGCTGTCCGCGCATCCGACATACGTCGACGGGAAATTCGAGCCGCGCCGGATCGATCTGAGACCCTTCATCCTCTACGGTGAGTCGGTCCGCGTTCTCCCCGGCGGCCTCACGCGCGTCGCGTTGCGGCCCGGATCGTACGTCGTCAACTCTTCTCAGGGCGGCGGCAGCAAGGACACCTGGGTGCTCGCCTCGAAAGAGGCCTGATGCTTTCCCGCGTCGCGGACTCGCTCTACTGGATGGGGCGGTATCTCGAGCGCGCCGAAAACGTCACGCGGCTGCTCCTGGTCACGGAGGACTTTTCGACCGAGACGCAAGGACTCGCGGAGGACCTCGCGCAGACGGCCTGGAAAGACATGCTCACCATCTTTCCCTCGGCACAGCTGACGCGCGACATCACCCCATTCGCGCCCCTGGCGGTTCCGTACCTCCATGCCTTCTTCACCGACCAGGCGAACGCGTACTCGATTCTCGTCTCGATACGGAGGGCGCGGGAGAACGCGCGGTCCGTGCGCGAGGCGCTGACGCTCGAGGTCTTCCTGGCGCTGAACGAAGCCTTTCGCGCGCTCGAGGCCTACGAGCGGAAGGGGATGCCGGACCTCCCCGCGTTCCGCGACGCGCTCAGCGCCACCCACAAGGGGATCTTCACGGTCGTCGGGGCGATCGAGCATACGTCGACCCGCGACGAGGGCTGGCGCTTTCTCAAGCTGGGGGAATCGTTCGAGCGCAGCTATCGCTCGGCCCTCGTGCTGCGCACCAAGCTCCCGGCGCTGCTCGCCGCGGAAGCGCGCGGCGACGCGCCGCTCTACTACACGCAATGGCGGACGCTCCTGCGCGGCCTGTCGTCGCTGGAGAACTATCGGCGGGTCTACGGCGCGCGCCTGGAGCCCAATCTCGTCATCGGCTTCCTGCTCTTCGACGCCGATTCGCCGCGCTCGCTCCGCTATGGAGCCTCGATCGTCAGGGACTACCTCGCGGCGATCTCCGGGCCCGCGGAGCTCACCGCGCCGGCTCGGATCATCGGGAAGCTTTACGCCGATCTTCGCTACGACGACGAGGCGCAGATGCGCCGGGGCGACTTCGCGGGCTTGCTCGACCGGGTGGTCGGTGAGCTGGCGAAAACCCACGACGCCATCGCCACCCAGTACTTCGTGACCTGATGTACCTCCAGGTCGACCACAGCTTCGCGTTCGAGTACGACGCGTTCATCAGCGAGTCGTTCCTCGAGCTCCGCGTGCAGCCCAAGACGACGCCCCAGCAGGCCGTCGCGTCCTTCGAGCTGGCCGTCGGTCCCCCCACCAGCGTCCATCGCTACCGTGACTGGAACGACAACCTCACCCACCACTTCACGATCACGAAGTTTCACGACCGCATCGCGGTGTCGGCGCGCTCGCTGGTGCAGACTCACCGGGTAGGCGTGGCGATCCCTGCGCTCACCGAGCGTCCATCGAGCGACGGCCTGCCCTATGCGCTGCGCGACTTCCTCGAGTTCGGCGGCCCGGTGAAGCTCACGTCGGGGCTCCGCGCCGCGCACCGCGCGATCGGCCTCGCCTCGACCGCGCCGCTCGGCGAGCAGGTGCAGGCCCTCGGCGCGTACATCAACGAGCGGTTCGAGTACCGGAAGAACGTCACCACGTACGACTCGACGACCGAGGACTTCCTCAAGATCGGCGCCGGCGTGTGTCAGGACTTCGCCCACCTGATGCTCGGCCTGCTCCGCCTGCGCCAGATTCCCTGCCGCTACGTGAGCGGCTATCTGCACGTCGAGCGCAAGAAACGGGAGCCCTCGCAGAGTCATGCCTGGGTCGAGCTCCACTCGCCGACGGCGGGCTGGATCGCGTTCGATCCGACGCACAACCGCGCGGTGGACGAGCGCTACGTCGTCGTGGGTCACGGCCGTCACTACGACGACGTCCCGCCCAACAAGGGGATCTACCGCGGCATCGCCAAAGAAACCCTGAAGGCCGAGGTCGTCACCGAGGTCGTGGCTGGCAAGTTCGTCTCGACGCTCCGTGAGGAGATCCGCCAGATCGATCTACCGGTATTTCGCGATGTCCCCGTGCGCCCGCCCGATCGGATGGTCACGGGCGGCGAGGAGGTCGGCGGCCAGCAGCAGTAGCCGGCGCGCCGCGCCGGCCGAGTTCGACCTACGCCACCTGGCCCTGGATCCGCCGCCTGAGCTCCAGGGGACCGCGCACTCGATGGAAGTCCTCCCGCACTCCGCCGGTGCCGGTGAGCGTGATCGACCCGAAGCCCAGCAGCCGCCCGCTCAGGCTCTGGTCGACGGAGATCGCCTCGACCTGCCGCAACAGCAGCTCGAGGGTGCGTCGCCGGATGAGCCCCATCTTGACGATCACACGCTTGTTCGTGACGCCGAGCTCCGTGGTCCGATAGGCGACGAACGGTGGGACGAGCATCACGATGCCGATGAGCAGGACGACGGCCCCCGCCAGCCGCGCGCCCGGAAGGACGATGAGGAGCACGACTCCGACGACCAGCACCACGACCGCTCGCGCAAAGATGATCCCGTGAAGCTTCGCCCGGTAGACGACATGCTCGTCCGGCAGGAGGTTCTCGTCGATGTAGCTCAGCTCATGACCCCGGTGCGCGCCCTCACCGCGCCGGCCCGCCCAGCCGCCCGAATCTGGACGCCGCCGGCGACGACTGTCCCGGCTGTTTCACGCTCACGGTCAGCTCGTAGGTCACGACTTCGTCGGGGTCGGGGTTGAAGACCGCGACCCAGACGCCGAAGTGGTTCCGGCCGAGGCCCGGCAGCGGCACCCCCGCCATCGGGAGCAGCTTCGGATCCGAACGCACGCTGAGGCTGTCCCACACGGTGAGGTACCACGCCCGGTCCGAGGGCTGGTCGTCCGCCGTGAGCTTGAGCTCCACGTCGCGCGCCGTGTTCAACTTGCCCGAGGTCACGTAGAAGAAGCGGGTGGTCAGGGGCTGCGCCGTCACCAGGAAGCGCCGATCGGCGGTACGATCTTGCAGATCGACGAGCTGCACCGTTTCCTCATGCGCGTCACCGACGGTCGCCGTCGGCCGCGAGATCAAGGCGGTCTCGTCGTCGCGCTCGACCACCCCGGCGTCGGCCCACATTCCGGGCGTGGGCACGGCCACCTGGATGACGTCGCGCACGAACGCCGCGTAGGTCTCGCGCAACCGGCCGCCATCCACGAGGAGCTGGTAGAGCTTCGGCCCGAGCGCCCGAGGCTCCACCCCGGCCTCGTCGATCGCGCGCGCGAGGATCGTGCGCATGAACCCCGGTGACTGGTTCTCGACGTGCTCGAGGAGGAGAAAGTAGCCCCCGGCCAGTCGTCCGTCGTCGTGATCCGCGCTGGCCCGAAGGTGGACGCTCAGGAGGTACGGATACCTCCGGACCTCCTCGCGAAGCGCGTGGGCCCAGGCGAGCCCGGACGGCTTCCACTGGCTCCAGGCCGCATACGCGGCCGCCCACCAGGCGACGCCTGCGGCGCGCTCGTCGAGCGGCGGGGGCGCGAGCGCGCCCGCGACGGAGCCGCGCGCTCCCGCCGCGGGCTCGGGCTCTTTTGCCGGCTCCTTCGCGGCTTCCGCCGGCGGCACGGGCTTCTCGGCGGTACCGATGGAGAGCCGGCCTCGAGCGGCGGCGTTCACGAGCGGCCGGCCGAAGACCCGGGCGGCCGCGGCGTCGAGCGGCGCCCAACGTTCCTCGGTCAGCGTGTCCCGCTCGAGCGTGAGGGTCAATAAGTTTTCGAACGGAAGGAGCTGGTCCAAAACCTCTTTCGCGGTAGCGCCACGCCGCTCGCCGCCGGCCCGAGAGAACGCCAGACGGAGCTCGCTGGCCTTCGCCTGACACTCGAGAAGGGCTGGGAACGCTGGATCGTCCAGGTGAACGACGCCGAGCACGCGGGTCAGCACCCCGTTGGCTCGCTGGACGGCCGCCTTGAAGGCCGCGATCTCTTCCTCGCCGGCGAAGGGCGGCTCGTCGCTTGCGGTTGGCTCGCCGAAGGCGGCCGGGTGCCACGTGACTTCAAAGAGCCGCTTGGCCTCCGGGAAACCCTTCAGCTCGTGGAACCCGCGATCGACGTACTCTACGGCTCCTCCATCGGACCGCCTCAACTCGATGCGGCCGGCAACGTACCGGGTCGACTCCGCGACGAGGATCTGGCTGGGCCCGGCGGCGGCGCAGATGCGTGCCGCCAGGTTCACCGTACCGCCGATGTAGTCGCCGTCCTCCTGGCGGATCGGCTCCCCCGTGTTGATGCCGATGCCGATCGCGATCCCGGGACCGGCCTGGTTCCGGTTCGCTGCGGCGACAGCCCGCTGGATCACGATCGCGCACAGGATGGCGCCCCGCGCCGTCGGAAAGGCGACCATGAAGCCGTCGCCCTGGGTCTTGACGACCGCGCCGCCGAATGCTTTGATCCGACTCCGGACGATCGCACCTTGCTCGCGCACGATTCGGGAGGCCTCGTCGTCGCCGAACTCCTCCGTGTGCTCCGTGAACCCCCGAATATCGCTAAAGAAAATGGTGACCGTACCGCCGAACTGCGCGGACGCTCCGGGTGCGGTCCGGGGACTGCTTCCTTCGTCCTGCGCGTTCTCGTTCATCTCCGGCGGCGCTTCAAGGTGGCACTAAAAATAGTAGCCGATGCACGGGGGAAATGGAGCGCCTTTCCAATCGGCTGCCGTCGCTATCTCCGAACGACGCGGCGCGCCTTCAGCTCGTAGCGCGGCAGGCTGCGAAGCGGCACCGGCGCCACCTCGAGCCGGATGCCGAGGCTCGCCCGCAGCGCCTCCTGCAGTCGCGACGCGCCCGCCGCGTCCCCGACCTCGACCAGCACGCGGACCTCGTCAAGCTCCCCCGCCCGGAAGACCTCGATCTGGAACTCATCGATCGCCGGGAAACGCCTCACGACCCCCTCGATCGCGGCCGGGAACACGTTGACGCCACGGACGATGAGCATGTCGTCGAGGCGCCCGAGGATGCCGCCCTCCAGGCGGCTGAAGGTGCGACCGCACGGACAGGGCGCCTCGGCCAGACGCACGTGGTCGCCCGTGCGATACCGGACGACCGGCGAGCCCACACGCCCGAGATTCGTCAGGACGAGCTCGCCGTCACGGGCGGGCGCGGCCGTTGCCGGGTCGATCACCTCGACGATGAACTCCGATTCGTTGACGTGGAGTCCAGCCTGCTGGGTGCACTCGTAGCCGTAGGCGCCCATCTCGGTCATACCGCCATGGTCGAAGGCGCGCGCGCCCCAGCCGTCCTCGATCCGGGCGCGCACCGCCGGGATCCCGGCCCCCGGCTCGCCGGCGTGCAGGGTGATCCTCACCGGCAGCTTCGAGAGGTCGATGCCGCGCTCCCGCGCGACCTCCGCGAGGTGAAGGGCGTAGGACGGCGTGCACACGAGCACCGTCGCGCCGAGGGCCTCCATCCAGGCCAGCCGCGTCGGCGAGTCCTGGCCACCGCCGGGAATCGCCAGTGCGCCGAGCGCCAGAGCCCCCTCGAAGCCCGCCCAGAACCCGATGAAGAGGCCGAACGAAAACGGGAAGAAGACGCGGTCGGCCGGCCCGACGCCCGCGCCCCTCAGCACGAACCCCCAGCAGCGTGCCCACCACTCCCATGACTCCTGCGTGTCGAGCCACCGCAGGGGCGAGCCGCTCGTCCCCGACGTCTGGTGCACGCGCACGTAGCGCTCGACCGCGTATGTCAGATTCGTGCCGAACGGCGGGTTCGAGGTCTGATCGTCGACGAGCTCCTCCTTCTCCGTGAGGGGGAGCCGCCGGAAGTCGTCCCAGCCGCGCAGGTCCTCCACCGACCTGACGCCCGCGGCGCGCCACTTGCGCCCGACGAATTGATTCGACGCGAGCAGCGCCTCCGCCATGCCGCGAAAGCGGCGCCACTGGTGGCCGAGCAGGCGTTCCGGTTCGAGGGTTTCCAGCGTCCGGTCGAACACCGACGGAAGGGCCCCGGCCCTCAGGCCCGCAGCTTGAACCGCTGGATCTTGCCGGTCGCCGTCTTGGGCAGCTCGGCCACGAAGTCGATCCAGCGCGGATACTTGTAGGGCGCGATCTTGTCCTTCACGAAGGCCTTGAGCTCGTCGACGAGCTTCGCGCCGCCGCTCGCCGGCTCCTTGAGGACGACGAACGCCTGGGGCTTGACGAGCCGATCGCTGTCCTCTCGGCCCACCACCGCCGCCTCGAGCACCGCGGGGTGGCGCACCAGCGTCGCCTCGACCTCGACCGGCGAGACCCAGATCCCGCCGACCTTCAGCATGTCATCCGAGCGGCCGCAGTACCAGAAGTAGCCGTCCTTGTCCTCGTAGTACTTGTCGCCGGTCTGGATCCACGGGCCGAAGAGCGCCTCCTTGGTCTTCTCGTGCTTGTTCCAGTAGTACGCCATCGTCGAGTCGCCCTTGACGCGCAGGTTGCCGATCTCGCCTTGCGCCACCAGGCGCCCTTCGTCGTCCACGATGGCGAGCTCGTAGCCAGGTACCGGCCGCCCGGACGAGCCGGGACGCGTCAGGCCGGGGCGGTTCGAGATGAAGATGTACCCGATCTCCGTGGTGCCGATGCCGTCGATGATCTCGACGCCGAAGCGCTCGCGCCAGCGCGTGTAGAGCTCGTCGGGCAAGGCCTCGCCCGCCGACACGCAGAGTCGGAGGGACGAGGTGTCGAACCGTGTCGAGGCCTCTTTCACCGCGAGCATCCCGGCGTAGAGCGTCGGAATGCCGAAAAAGATCGTCGGGCGGAAACGCGCGATGGTCTCGAAGACGCTCTCGGGCGTCGGCCGGTGCGGGTAGAGCATCGCCTGCGCACCCACGCTCATTGGAATGAAGCCGGTGGCGCCGAGCCCGTAGGCGAAGAAGAGCTTCGCCGCGGAGAAGACCCGGTCGGTCGGCCTGATCCCGAGCACCTGCTTGGCGTAGGTCTCGCAGCAGATCACCATGTCGTGATGCAGATGAACCGCGCCCTTGGGGAAGCCCGTCGAGCCGGACGAATACTGCCAGTACGCGGGGTCGTCACGTGACGTTGCGGCCGCCGCGAGCGTCGTGGACGCGTTGGCGATCCGCTCTTCGTAGGAGAGGAACTGCCCGGGAGAGCCGCCCGCAACGAGCACGTGCTTGAGGTGCTTCGCCTCGGCGAGCGCGGGCGCCGCCTCGGCGAGGAGCGGCGCCGACACGACGGCCACCTTGGCCCGGCTGTCGTTCAAGAAGTACAGGTAGTCGGCGGTGCGCATCAGCGTGTTCGTGGGGATCGGAATCGCGCCGATCTTGATGGCCCCCCAGAAGGTCCCGATGAACTCAGGCGCGTCGAGGCAGAGCATGAGCACGCGGTTCTCCGTCTCGACGCCGACCGCGAGGAGCGCGTTTCCGGTGCGGTTGACCAGGTCCTGGACCTGGGCGTAGGTGAGCGTCCGGTCTTCGTAGTGGAATGCCGCCACCGCACCGCGTCCCTCGGCGACGTTCCGGTCGACGAACCAGGTCGCCACGTTGAATTGCGCGGGGAGCAATTCCGACGCGTTCATCGGTGACTCAGGCCAAGCGCACGTACTCGAAATCGACCGGCTGGCCGTTGACGCCGCGGGCCGGCGGCGCGATCCAGCTGGCGAAGCGGCCGCGCTCGGTCACCGGTTGCATCAGGCTCTCGAGGTATGCCTGGTCGGTCTCGGTCGGCAGCCACTCGTGCTTTTTCGTATCCCACTCGGCCTCGCTGAGGATTCGGCCGTCGGGCGAGACCTTGACCTCGCCGAAGAGGCCGAGGGCCCGGTGGAAGCCCCGGTGGGGCAGCCGGAGCTCGCGATCGATGCCATGCTTCGTGATGATCTGGTTCCAGCGATCCACCCCGCGCTGGCAGTCGGCGATGTAGTCGTCCCGCAGGCGCTCGTTGAGCGAGGGCAACGCCGGGGTCTCGCGGGTCGTGATGCGATCGCCGTCGAGCTCGCTCACCGTGTAGGTGGCGTCCTTCAGCCGGTGGTCGTCGCGCTTCTTGGCTTCCTCGAAGCGCCCCTTGAGGCCCATCGTGTAGAAGTTCGCGGCGTTGGTCGAGACCTCGGAGCCGAACAGGTCGAGCGACACCGAGTAGTGGAAGTTGATGTACTTCTGCAAGGTCGCGAGGTCGAGCCCGCCGAGCCGCCGGACGTCGTCGGTCTTCCCCTGGCGCATGAGCTCGCACGTGCGCTGCACCACGCGCCCGATGCCCGTCTCGCCGACGAACAGGTGGTGCGCTTCCTCGGTCAGCATGAAGCGGCACGTCCGTGACAGCGGATCGAAGCCGCTCTCGGCGAGGCTCGCGAGCTGGTACTTGCCGTCGCGGTCGGTGAAGTACGTGAACATCAGGTAAGAGAGCCAGTCGGGAGTCTTCTCGTTGAAGGCCCGGAGAATACGCGGCTTGTCGCGGTCGCCCGAGTGCCGCTGCAGGAGCGCCTCCGATTCCTCGCGACCGTCCCGACCGAAATAGGCGTCGAGCAGGTAGACCATCGCCCAGAGGTGGCGGCCTTCCTCGACGTTGATCTGGAACAGGTTGCGCAGGTCGTAGAGCGACGGGCAGGTTCGGCCAAGGTGGCGCTGCTGCTCGACCGAAGCCGGCTCGGTGTCGCCCTGGGTGACGATGAGGCGGCGCAGGACCCCGCGGTACTCCCCCGGCACGTCCGGCCAGGCGGGCGCGCCCAGGTGGTCACCGAAGCCGATGGTGCGGCCGGGCTCCGCCTCGGCGAGGAACAGGCCCCACCGGTAATCCGGCATCTTGACGTAGTCGAACTGCGCCCAGCCCTGGGCGTCCACGCTCACGGCGGTGCGCAGGTAAACGTCCTTCTCCTGGTAGCCGGTCGGACCCATATCCATCCACCAGTCGAGGAACTTCGGCTGCCACTCCTCCAGCGCGCGCTGGAGCCGACGGTTCTCGCTCAGATTGACGTTGTTCGGGATGCGCTCGCTGTAGTTGATGCCGGCCATCACACTCTCCTCCGGTCAAACTCGCTGCGCTGGCCGGTGCCGTAGACCTCGAGCGCGCCCTTCGGGCCGACGGCATTCGGCCGCTGGAAGATCCAGTTCTGCCACGCCGAGAGGCGGCCGAAGATCTTGCTCTCGAGCGTCTCGGGCCCGCCGAACCGAATCGACGCCTCCATGCCGGTGAGCGCGTCGGGAGAGAACGCGGCGCGCTCTTCCAGCGCGATGCGGACCTCGTCGTCCCAATCGATGTCGTCCGGCGTGAACGTGACGAGCCCGGCGTCCGCCGCGGCGACGGCGTCCAGATCTTCGCCGAGCCGCGCGCGAAGCTTCTCCGCCCGTCCAGGCTCGGCCAGGAATCTGCTCGCCAGCCGTGTGAGACCGTTGACCATCGAGCAGGCGCCGAAGTTCATCTCGGTGAGCCCGATCGTCGCCGGCGGCCGGGCGTCGCCCTGACGGACGCCGTCGAGCATGTAGGAGCGGTCGGCGGCCAGCGCCAGCTCGAGCAGAGTACCGGTGAAGCACGAACCGGGCTCGATCAGGGCGAAGACCGACCGCGAGGAGACCTCGATCCGCTTGAGCGTCCGCTTGAGGTACAGACGCACCTCCCGCACGAGCCAGTCGTCGCGGTGCGCCGCCAGTACCCGGTCGTGGGCCTCGACGAGATCGGCGCGGCCGGATGTCTTGAACACCCAAAGGCCGACTTCCTCCTCGTTGGTGCGCAGGTGCAGGATCAGATCGTCGAGCTCGCGCGCCAGCGCCAGCGGCCAGAACGCGCAGCCGGCTTCGCGGATCCCGGCCGCGTCCGCCGGAGGCGCAGCACTCGGCCCGCTCACCGTGATCTCGGCGAGACCCCGTCCCCGATCGACGTCGCACGCGACGTGGCGGTAGCGGATCCGGTCGCCGTCGATCGAGCGCTCGAGCGGCACCAGGGCGATGCCTCGCGCCGCGGCCGGCCGGTCGGTCCGGGCGGCGAATTCGCCCGCGCGCCGCTTCACGACCTCGTCGAGCTTCGAGCGCGGCACGACCTCGTCCACGAGGCCCCACTCCACCGCCCGCGCACCCTTGATCCCCTCCGCGACAGTGCAGAAGAAGTCGGCGCGATCCCGGCGCACGCGCCGCTTGTCCACGAGGCGCGTGAGCCCGCCGGTGCCGGGGAGCACGGCGAGCAGCGGGACCTCGGGGAGCGACACCGCCGTGTTGCCGTCGTCGGCCATGACGATCCAGTCCGTCGCCATGGCCAGCTCGTAACCGCCACCCGCGCAGGGGCCGTTCACGGCGCAGAGGTAATGCTGGCGCGACTCGGCCGTCGCCTCCTCGATCGCGTTGCGGGTCTCGTTGGTGAACTTGCAGAAGTTCACCTTCCAGCCGTGGGCCGAGCGCGAGAGCATCCGGATGTTGGCGCCGGCGCAGAAGACGCGCTCCTTGCCCGAGGTCACGATCACCGCGCCCACTTCCGGGTGCTCGAAGCGCAGCCGCTGGACCGCGTCGTAGAGCTCCACGTCGACGCCGAGATCGTAGGAGTTGAGCTTCAGCTCGTAGCCCGGCTGGAGCCCGCCGTCCTCCCTGACGTCCATGGCGAGCGTGGCCACCGGGCCCTCGAAGCTCAGCCTCCAGTGGCGGTACCGCGCCGGTTCCGTCCTGAAGTCCACCCGAACACGTTCACCGGTATCCGCCAAGGGTCCTATCCCAGAATGACCCAGAGCGCCTGGGCCTGTTTCGCGCCGAGATTGTCCCAGCCGTGCGGCACGCCGCCGTCGAGGAGCGCGCTGTCGCCCACCTCGAGCAGGTAGCGGTCGCCGTTGTAGTGCAGAGCGACCTTGCCCTCGAGCACGTAGAAGAGCTTCATCTGCCCGGGCTTGATGATGACCTTCTCGGTCGTGACGCCGCGCGACTTCGGACCGAGCGTCGTGACCACGGCACGGATCTTCCCCTGGAAGAGGCCCGCGCCGAGGACCGCCCACCGCTCGGAGGAGCCGTCGAACGACACGACCGGGTAGTCGCGCTTGCGCGAGACGACGATGCTGCCGGCCGGCGTGCCGTCGAAGAGCGCCGCGATCGGCACGCCGAAGGCGGCGGCGATCTTGCCGAGGGTGTGGAGCGAGGGCGAGAGCCGTCCCGACTCGATCTGCGAGACCATGCTCGGGGTGAGGTCCGCCTTCTCGGCGAGCTGGCGCTGCTGCAGCTCGCGCTCGGCCCGGAGACGTTTGATACGCTCGCCGAGCGCGGTCACGCGACTTCCTCCGACGCGGCGCCGCCGTCCCGGAGCCCCGCGACGGCGGCGAGCGCCCGCGCGACGAACACCCGCGTCACTTTCTTGCGGTACGGATGGGTGAAGTCGGTGTTGTCGAGCGGCTTGGCGGGGCCCGCCGCCAGATCGGCCACGCGCGCGATCAGCTCGCGGGTCACGCGTTGGCCGACGAGCGCGGCGGCCGCCTTCTCGGCCGGCCGCGGCAGCGAGGCGACGGCGCCAAGCACGATTCGGGCGTCGCGGACGATGTCACCGTCCATCCGGGCCGCCACCGCTACCCCGAGCACCGGAAAGTCGAACGAGCCACGGCGCCGTAGCTTGAGATACGCCGAGCGCCAGCCCTCGGCGGGGGGCAGCAGGATGTCCGCGACGACCTCGTCCGGCCGCTTGGCGAGGTATTCGATGCCGTCGTCCCGATACAGCGCCGGCAGCGGCACTGTACGCTCGCCGCCGGCGCCGACGAGCCGCACCCGCGCTCCGAGGGCCCACAGCACGGGGGCCGTGTCCGAGGAGGACACGGCCCAGCAGCGCGAGCTCCCGGGCGCGACCAGACAGATGTCACCGTCTTTCTTCATGCAGAAGCCGATCGCCTTGCGCCACTCGTAGGACTGGTTGTAGTAGTTGCACCGCGTGTCCACGCACACGTTACCCCCGATCGTACCCATGTTCTGCAGCTGTGGCGAGGAAACGAGCCCGGCCGCCGTCGCGAGCGCCGGAAAGTCGCGCGCGATCCCGGGATGAGCGGTGACCGCCGAAAGCGTCGTCGCCGCCCCGATCGTCCAGCCGCCGGCGGAGCCCCGCACACCGCGCAGCTCTCGGATCCCGCGCAGCCCGACGAGGACCTTCGGCTCGAACTGCCGCCGCTTCATATTGGGGTAGAGGTCGGTCCCGCCGGCCACGAGCATCGCATCCCGCCCGTGCTCGGCCATGAGGCGGGCGGCGTCCTCGACCGTGCGGGGAGCGAGATACGTGAAGGGCGGCAGCCTGATCATTGGAGCGGGGGCCGTGAGGCCGGCTCGGACCGGGGGTGGCCTGAGACAGGTGCGACCCGGCTCCGCTTCTGCGGACAATCCTTCGAGTGACCCGAGAGCGGTGCGACCCGGCTCCGCTTCTGCGGACAACCCTTCGAGTGACCCGAGAGCGGTGCGACCCGGCTCCGTTTCCGAGGACAATCCTCTGGCTGGCCTGAGAGAGATGCGTCCCGGACCCGTTTCATGATGCGAAGGGCCTCGAGACGACCGCGTCGGCCGGCTGGCCGAACGCGGACTCGACGACGATCGGCTCCTTGAACGTGAAGAGCGGTAGCTTGACCGGCCCGACGCGCGCCGGCTTTCCCAGCCGCTTCAGCTCGAGCGCCTTGAGAATCTTGTCCGGGGTGATCGGCACCTCGTCGATGCGAATGTCGAGCGCGTGATAAATAGCGTTCGCGATGGCCGGAATCACCGGCAGGAGCGGTCCTTGCCCCGCCTCCTTGGCTCCGAACGGTCCCTCCGGGTCGTCGGTCTCCACGAGAATAGTATGGATCTCCGGCGTCTCGAGCGTGGTCGGACTCTTGTATTCGAGCATCGAGGGCTGCTTGTGGAGATTCTTCCTGAACACCTGCTCCTCCATCAAGGCCTCGCCGATCCCCATGTACACCGAGCCCTCCACCTGCCCCTCGACCAGGAGCGGGTTCAGCGCGCGACCGACATCGTGGGCGATCCACACGTTCCCGAGGTCGACCTGCCCCGTTTCTTCGTCGACCGTGAGCTCGACCACACACGCCGAGTAAGAGTAGCAGGGAGAGGGGCCGACGCCGCCTCCCTTGTACCTGCCCGCGCGCTTCGGCGGCGCGTACGAGCCCGGGAAGGCAAGCACACCATGAATCGCCTCGCCGAGCTCCACCGCCTTCTCGAACGGCACGGCCCTGTCCCAGTCGTCGGGCACGCCGACCTTGCGCTCGCGAGCGACGAGAGACGTCGGGTTCACCCCGAGCCTCTGCGCGACGGCCTGGAAGATGACGGCCCGGAGCCGCTCGGCCGCCTGGATCGCGGCCATCCCGCACATGAGTGTCACGCGGGAGGAGTACGAGCCGAGATCGACGGGCGTCAGGCTCGTGTCGGCCGGATGCACGTGGACGTCCTTCGGCTCGATGCCGAGGACTTCGGCCGTGAGGTACGCGAGGACGGAGTCCGATCCCTGGCCGATGTCGGTGGCGCCGCAGAGGACGGCGACGCCTCCGCTGCGGTCGGCGCGCGCAATCACGCCCGAGTGGGGCATGTCGTTCCAGTAGATCGCGGTGCCGGCGCCGGTGAGATACGCCGAGCAAGCGATGCCAATGCCGGGCTTTTTGGGAGAAGGGGGCTCCGGCCGCACGGAAGGCGTGCCGCCGAAGCGAGCGCGCTTCTCGCGCCAGCCGGAGGCCTCGACGACCTTGTCGATGCACTCGCCGAGGCCGATGGTCGTGATCGTCAGATGGTTGGCGGTCTTGGTGAACGGCTCGGCGACGATCCGGCGGCGCATCTCGGCGGGGTCGAGCCCGAGCTGCTCGGCCGCCTTGTCGAGCTGGCACTCGAGGGCGAAGCGGGGCTGTGGCGTGCCGTGGCCGCGCTTGGGTCCGCACGGCGGCTTGTTGGTGAAGATGCGCGCCGCCTCGAACTTGTAGACGGGAATCTTGTAGGTCACGGGGTTGATCACGCCCGTGTAGAACGTGGAGGCGACACCGTACGAGCCGTACGCGCCTCCGTCGAGCCACGTCCGGAGGTGGCAGCCCGTGATGTCGCCCTGCTTCGTGAATCCGGTCTTGATCCACATCAACACCGGGTGACGTCCCCGATGGGTGTAGAAGACCTCTTCCCGCGTCAGGGCGATCTTGACGGGCCGCCCGGTGAGCTTCGAAAGCTGGCAGGCCACGATCTCATGGGCAAAGGGTTCGGTCTTGCCTCCGAAGCCGCCACCGACCGGCGTCGCGATGACGCGGATGTGCGCGGCCGGCGTGTCGAGAACCTTCGCGAGCAGCCGGTGGACGTAGTGCGGCGTCTGCGTCGAGGACCAGAGCGTCAGCTTGCCGTCGGATCCCCAGTGGGCGACGGCCGCGTGCTGCTCCATCGGCAGGTGGTTGCTGCCCTCGAAGAAAAAGACGTCCTCGCGAACCAGGTCGGCGCCGGTGAGCGCCGCGTCGACGTCGCCGAACTGAAGCGCCACACTCTTGTGGACGTTGGGCCCGTCGCCGTACTCGTGAATCCGGACTTCCGGATGGGCGAGCGCGTCGAAGATGGACATGAGGGCCGGAAGCGGCTCGTAGTCGACCTCGATCAATCGGCACGCCTGCTCCGCGGTCTCTTCGTCGACGGCGGCGACCGCCGCGATCGCGTCGCCCACCATGCGCACCTTCTCGGTGCACAGCGCTTCCTCGTCTTGCGACACCGGCAGGATGCCGAACTTCACGCGCGGCAGGTCGGCGCCCGTGATCACCGCGTAGACCCCGGGCACGGCGCGGGCGTGCGCGGTGTCGATGGACCGGATGCGGGCGTGGGCGTGGGAGCTACGGAGCAGCTTGCCGTACACCATGCGCGGCAGGAAAAGGTCGTCGGCGTACTTCGTCTCACCGACGACCTTCGCCCACGCGTCGACCTTCGGGAGCGGCTGGCCGATGACCGCGAAGTCGCTCTTGGTCATGTGCGGACCTCCTGACGTCCCATCCGCAGGGCCGCGAGCTCGACGGCGTCGAGGATCTTCGTATACCCGGTGCAGCGGCAGAGATTTCCGGCGAGCGCGTTCTTGACCTCCTGCCGCGTCGGGCTCGGACGGTCGGCGAGAAGCGCCGTCGCCGTGAGCAGAATGCCGGGCGTGCAGTACCCGCACTGGGCGGCGCCCAGCTCGGCAAAGGCTTGCTGGAGCGGGTGGAGGCGGCCGCCCTCCGCCATCCCCTCGACCGTCGTGATCCGGCATCCCTCGGTCTCGACGGGCAGAGCGAGGCACGACAGCACGGGCTCGCCGTCGAGGAGCACGGTGCAGGTGCCGCATTCGCCGAGCTCGCAGCCGTGCTTGGTCCCGGTGAGCCCGAGCTCTTCCCGGAGCACCTCGAGGAGGGTCTTGTGGACCGGCACAAGCGCCTCGCGGGACTCGCCATTGACGGTCAGGGCGACACGGACCTTCATCGGGGCTCCTGCGCGTGCGATTTACCGTGAATTAATATCAGTTTAAAAATACTGAATCGGGCGGCGAGCTGTCAAGCGCGAAACCTTGGGCGGAGAAACCGCAGGCGGCTAAGATACCCCCGTGCCGTTCGCGAAGACCGACGACAGGGTCCGGATCTACTACGAGGTACACGGGCGCGGGGCGCTCGACCTCGAGACGGTGCTCGAGCTCCTCGCCTGGTGCCAGCGCCGGGGCCGCGGCTAGACTCCGATGGACCACCCACGGGTGCTGGTCGTCGACGACGACAAAGACGTCGGGGAGTTCCTGCGCGATGCTCTCAGCCGCTGGAACTACGACGTTGCCCTCGCCGCGCACGGCCGCGAGGCGGTCAGGCTGATCAGCCATCAGATCTTCGATGCCGCGCTCGTCGACATCTGGATGCCCGAGATGGACGGCTTGCAGGTCCTCGACGAGATCAAGCGGCACGATCCGGCGCTCGAGGTCGTCATGATGACCGGCAACCCGATGGTCGAGACCGCGGTCCAGGCGCTGAAGTCGGGGGCCTACGACTACCTCATCAAGCCGCTCAACCTGGACGAATTGCAGCACCTCATGCAGCAGGTCCTCGAGAAGCGCTTCCTGAGCCGCGAGGTGCACTCGCTGCGGAGCCGGCTCGCCGACCACCTGGTGGTGAAGGACCTCGTGGGCGGCTCACCGGGGATGACGCGCGTGAAGGAAGTGATCGCCACGGTGGCGGACTCCGACTCACCGGTGCTGATCGAGGGCGAGAGCGGGACCGGCAAGGAACTGGTGGCCGCGGCGATCCACCGGCAGTCCGGGCGGGCCAAGGGCCCCTTCGTGCCGGTCAACTGCAGCGCGATCCCCGCCGACCTCATGGAGTCGGAGTTCTTCGGCCACGTGCGGGGAGCCTTCTCGGGCGCCGTCGCCGACACCCTCGGGCTCTTTCGCTCCGCGCACGGCGGCACCCTCTTCCTCGACGAGGTGGCCGAGCTGTCGCCGGCGCTCCAGGGCAAGCTGCTCCGCGTCATCCAGGACAAGGAGATCCGGCCCGTCGGGTCGACCAAGACCCACGCCGTCAGCGTGAGGATGATCGCCGCGACCAACAAGAACCTCGAGGCGGTGGTGCAGAACGGGAGCTTCCGCCAGGACCTCTTTTACCGGCTCAACGTCGTGCGCATCGTGGTCCCGCCCCTCCGCGAGCGCAAGGGTGACATTCCGGCGCTGATCACGTATTTCCTCCGGAGGTTCAACGAGCGTTTCCGGCGTGACGTCAAGGGCATCGCCCCCGATGCGATCACGGCGTTGACCGCGTACGACTTCCCCGGTAACGTGCGCGAGCTGGAGAACCTCCTCGAGCGGGCCTACGCTCTCGGAGCGCGTGACGAGATCGAGCGGGCGAATCTCCCGGAGCTCGCCGCGAGGTCCGACGCTCCGGTGGTGACGGTCGACGAGCCGATTCCGACGCTCGATCAGGCCGAGCGCGATCTGATCGCTCGGGCCCTCGCGCGCTTTCGGAATGACAAGGAGCAGGCTGCGCGCGCGCTCGGCCTCACCGTGCGCACGCTCTACCGTCGCATCAAGAAGTTCGGCCTCATCTAGCCCGTCCTGGCCATCTCGGTCCGTCAATTCTGACAACGCGCGGACGGAATGCTCGTCATTCGTCGATCGCAACTTCTCGATTTCAAAGCCGGCCCGGCCCCTGGCACTGAATCTGCTCTCTCCCACCGCCGTGAGTTCGCGCGAATCTATCTCGGCGCGCTGGATCGTGGTCGCGGACGGGGACGAGGCCGCGGCCAATCGCGTCGCCGGCTTCCTCCTCCACGCGCGATTCAGGGCGTACCCCGCGGCGCGCGGGCTCGACGCCTTGCGGCTGGCGCGGCGACATCGCCTCGGCCTTGCGGTCGTCGATGTGGATCTGCTCGACATGACGGGTTGTGACCTGGTCAGACAGCTCAGGGCGATCGAGCCCGCGCTGCCCGTCGCCATGACCACCGGGGACTATCGCCCGACGACAGAGGTCGAAGCGCGTCAGCTCGGGATCGTCCAGTACATCCACAAGCCGGTCGACCTGCGGCGGCTCGGTCTGGTCATCGCAAGGATCTTCGCCGCGGACGCCGAGCTGCGCCTCGCCCTGGACGCGCCCGGCCCCGGCGGCTAGCTCACCGGACCCTGCGCGTCCCGATTCATGAGCGCGTCTTCCTCGCACGCGCGTGGCTCGACAGCCCGCGCTCCCAGAGGTACTCCTGCTCGCCCAGGTGCTTGCCGACCCAGCGGCCCAGCACGAAGAACACGTCGCTCAAGCGGTTCAGATAGCGGAGCGGCCACTCGCCGATCGGTTCGACCCGCGACAGCGCGAGCAGCTCGCGCTCGGCGCGGCGGCACACGGTGCGCGCCTGGTGGAGGAACCCGTGGATCCGGCCGCCACCCGGCAGGATGAACGACTTGAGCGGCGCCAGATCTTTCTGACACCGATCCATGAGCGCCTCGAGCTCCTTCACCTCACCTTCGCCGACTCGGAACATGCCCTCGTAGACGGCGTCCGGCGGCGTCGCCAGCTCGCTGCCGAGGTCGAAGAGCTGATTCTGGATCTTTCGCAGGACTTCGTCGAGCCAGCGGTGCCGTTCGCCCTCGGCGAGCCGCTCGGCGTTGAAGACCCGCACGAGCCCGACGACGGCGTTCAGCTCGTCGATCGTGCCGTAGGCGACGATGCGCGGCGAGTCCTTCGGGACGCGCTTGCCGCCGACCAGGGCGGTCTCGCCGTGGTCGCCAGTGCGCGTGTAGACGCGCGTGATGCTGATCGTCATGGACGCCTCCCGAGCGCTTGAAGTACGCCGGTATTCTACTTGAACCGGGGCGGCGGCTCGGGGATGATCGGGGCGTGAGATCCCGCGCGCGCGCGGTGCTCGCCACCGCCTGCAGCATTCACTTCGTCCATGACGGGTTCTCCGACATCCTCTACGTGCTGCTGCCGCTCTGGGCGGTCGAGTTCCGGCTGACGTTCGCGCAGGTGGGCATGATCCGCACCGCCTACAGCGGCGGGATGGCGCTGTTCCAGATTCCGGCGGGACTGCTCGCCGAGCGCTGGGGCGAGCGGCGGCTGCTCGCGGCGGGCACCGCGGTGACCGCGTGCGGGTTCATCGTGGCGGGCACGGTGGGCGGATTCCTGTCGCTGCTGACGGTGCTCCTGATCGCCGGGCTCGGCTCGGGGGTGCAGCATCCCCTCTCCTCGTCGCTCGTCTCCAAGGCGTACGAGACCGGCCCGCGGCGCGCCGCCCTCGGGACCTACAACTTTTCCGGCGATCTCGGCAAGGTCGCGGTCCCGGCCGCCGTCGCCTTCGCGGCGACCGTCGTCGGCTGGCGGTATGCCTCGGCGGCCTATGGCCTGTTCGGCGTGCTGGCGGCGGCCGCCATTCTGGGCGTGCTGGCGCGGCTCACGCCGGAGATGTCGGAGGCGGACCGGCCGGTGGAACCCCAGTCGGCGAGCTCGGGCTGGGGCATCCGGGACGCGCACGGCTTCCGGGCCTTGACCGCGATCGGGATGATCGACAACGCGACGCGGACCGCATTCCTCACGTTCCTGCCGTTCGCCCTGATCGCGAAGGGTTCCTCGGTGGCGGGCGTCGGGACCGCACTGGCGCTGCTCTTCGCCGGCGGCGCCGTCGGCAAGTTCGTCTGCGGCCTCGTGGCCGAGCGGCTCGGCGTGATCCGGACGGTCGTGCTCACGGAGGTCGCGACCACGCTCTGCATTCTGGCCATCATCGCGGCGCCGCTGCCGGGCGCGCTCGCGATCCTGCCGCTCATGGGCGTGGCGTTGAACGGGACCTCCTCGGTGCTCTACGGCACAGTCGCCGATCTCGTCACCGCCGACCGCCGCTCCCGGGCCTACGCGCTCTACTACAGCGTGACCATCGCGACCTCGGCGCTCGCGCCGTCGGTGTACGGGATCGTCGGGGACGTCGCGGGCGTCAACCCGACGCTCGTGATCATCGCGGCGGTCGTGCTGGTGACGATTCCGCTCTGCCTGGTGCTGCGCGCGTCGGTCGCGGAGCCGGCGCGCGTCTAGGAGCCACCCGCCAGGAACCTCAACGTTCGAGCGCCGGCTTTGCCGGCGCCACGATCTGCTCGACGCCGATCATCACGGTGGGGGGAATCGGGGGGAGCGGCGCCGCTCCCCCCCGATGTTCAATGGATCAGGCCGAGCTCCATGAAGAGCGCCCCGGCGACCGGATTCTCGCAGTAGGGCGCGATCTCGACGAACCCGAGCGCCCGATAGAGCGCGATCGCCTCCTTCATCGACGGCAGCGTGTCGAGCCGCAGACGCGCATAGCCGATCGCGCGCGCCTCACCGATCACGGTCCCGGCCAGGCGTCGCCCGAGGCCCGTGCCCCGCGCCGCCGGACGGACGTACAGCCGCTTCATCTCGCAGGCGCCGTCGCCGAGCGGCCGCAGCGCGACGCAGCCCGCGAGCTCGGGGCCGGCGGCGGCGAGGAGGAGCCGTCCGGCGGGCGGCGCGTACGCCCCGGGCAGTCCCGCCAGCTCCTGCTCGAAGCCCTGGAAGCAGAGATCGATGCCCAGCGAGGCCTCGTATTCGCGGAAGAGCCCGCGCGAGAGCTCGACGGCGCGAGGCGTCGCGGCCTGGACGATGGTCATCGCCTCAGAGATCATCGAGCCCGAGCTCCTGCCAGCGCTCGCGCACACGCGCCTCGTCCTCGGGGGCCGGGCGGACGGTCGGCGGGAAGCGCTCCCCGCCCCACTCCGCGCGCCGCTCGAGCTTCCACGAGCGCGTCGCGTCGATCAGGACTCGGTTCCAGAGCCCGGTGCCGAGCTGCGCGACGTCCCGGTCCTCGAGCGGCGTGCTCGGGTCGATCGGCGACCCGAAGATCCCTGGGAAAACCACGAGGCCGTCCTGACCGGCGTTCACCCGGTGAGCGAACGCCCAGTCCACCTGCTCGTACGAGGACGGATCGATATCCTCCTCGACGACAATGACGTTCTTGTAGCGGAACTGGGCGGCGCTCGAGCCCCAGAGCGCGGCGGCGATCTGCTTGGGCTGGCCCTGGTACGCCTTCTTGATCTGGACGACGATGTTCACGCCGTTCGTGATCGGCGGGACGAAGACGTCGCGAACTCCGGGAATGCCGGCCACCGTGAGGATATTCCACGCGATCGCGGCGCGCTGGACTGATGACATCACGCTGTTCTCGCTGTACGAGCCGGGCAGTGTGCCCTCGAGGCAGCCGCGAAAGATCGGGTCGCGGCGGTGCGTGATGCACGTGACCTGCATCGTGGGGCGCAGCGTCGGGATGTCCGAGACGTACCCCGTGAACTCCCCGAACGGCCCCTCGGTCTCGTACGTCTTCGGGTCGTCGCTGATGAAGCCTTCGATCACGACCTCGGCGCTCGCCGGCACTTCGAGGTCGACCGTCTCGCAGCGCACCAGCTCGGCCGGCTCCCCACGGTAGGCGCCCATCACGTCCCACTCACAGACGCCCGTCGGGATCGGTGAGCCCGCCAGGAACGGCATGATCGGGTCCCAGCCGATCACGCACGCGACCGGCATCGGCTCGCCGCGCGCGGCGTACTTCAGGAAGTGCTGGCCCCAGTGCTGGCCGCCCTTGATGAGCAGGAACGGCGCGGTGTTCTTCTTGCCGATCATGCCGCGGTAGATGCCGACGTTCATCACGCGGGTCTCCGGGTCGCGCGTGACGATGCCCGAAAACGTGTGGATGTAGCGCCCGCCCTCGAGATAGTGCCACTTCGGGACCGGAAACTCCGTCTGGTCGACGGCGTTGCCGGGGATGACCACGTCCTTGACCGGCCCGGTCGCGACGACCCGCGGGGCGATCGTCTGGCGGTTCGTCTTCATGACGTGCTGGACCATCTCGCGGTTGGACGTGTCCTTGGGGAACCCGAGGGCCAGCGACAAGCGGCCGACACTGCCGAGGCCGCTCACGAGAAGCTTGGTGCAGCGTCCGGTCTTGTAGCCCTTGATGTTCTCGAAGAGGAGTGCGGGCCCCTTCTTCTCGAGCACGCGGCGCGCGATCGCGCCCAGCTCGCGGTCCCAGTCCACCTCGGCCGTGACTCGCCGAAGCTCGCCCTCCTTCTCGAGCCGCGTCATCCACTGCCGCAGGTCCATGAAGCTCATGAGCGAGCCAGAACGGATCGCACGACCCTCACGCCTCCTTCTGGAGCGCCGGCGCCACCTCGCCGAGGAAGCGCTTGAATTGCCCTAGCTGGTCCCAGGAGGCGAGGCGCAGCGCCATGTGACCCACGCCGGCGGCGAAGTACGCGCGCAGCTCCTCGGCGCACTGCTTGGGCCCGCCCGCGATGGTCCACTGCTCGACGAACTCGCGCGAGAACTTCGCCGTGTAGTAGGTGTCCAGGAACGCCTTCGTCTCCTCGAGTCCCTTCTGCCGGTCCTCGTTGATGTTGATGTTGTGGTAGAGCGCGCTGCCGAGCTTCGCCGGGTCGCGGCCCTCCTCGCGCGCCATCGCCGCGATGCGGCTCCACTGCTGCCGAAACTCGTCAGGCGAGAGCTTGTTCGTCATCCAGCCGTCGGCGTGGCACGCGATGCGGCGGAACGACCGCTCGACCACCGCCGCGGAGGCGGAGGCGCCGCCTTTCCACGTGAGACCCGTCGGGTTGGACGCGATCCAGATGGGACACGGCTGCTGCACGGGCCGTGGCTCGAGCGTCACACCATCGAAGGCGTAGAACCGTCCCTGGTGCGAGACGTTCTTGCCGCCGAACAGTTTCCGCAGCACCGCGATCCCCTCCTCCAGGCGTCCGACCCGCTCAGCGGAGGGGATGCTCATGACGTCGTGCTCCGCGGCCTGGGCCGCGTTCGCCTCGCTGGGCCCGCCGAGGCAGACCGCGAGCCACGTCCGGCCGCCCGAGAGCACGTCGAGGCTCGCCCACTGGTGGGCGAGCATGACGGGATGGCGATGGACGAACGTCGCCATGCATCCGACGCCAAGACGCAGCTTGGTGGTGACCCCCGCGAGCGCGGAGAGTAACGTCACCGACTCGAGACGCGGCTTGGCGAGGAGGCTGTCGCCGGCCCACACCGCGTCGACGAGGCCGGAGCGCTCCGCCTGCACCGTGAGGTCGACGAGATCGGACACCTTGACGGCGCCGAGCACGACGGCGCGATTCGCGAGGATGAGGCCGAACGAGGGTCGAGCCACGGGCTACCTCCCTGTGTACTTCGGCGGCCGCTTTTCGAGGAAGGCCGTCACGCCCTCCGCGTAGTCGTGCGTGGAGCGGAGCCACGCGTACGCTTTGCGCTCGAGCTCGAGCGCCGTCTCGAGCGGCGCCTCGGCGCCGCGGTTCAGCACCATCTTCAGCGTGCGGAGCGCTAGCGGCGCACGGTCGGCCAGCTCGCCGGCCAGCGCGGCCACGGCCTCGTCGAGTTTGTCGTTCGGCACCGCCAGGGTGATCAGCCCCCACGCCTCGGCGCGCTCGGCGGAGATCCGCTGGCCGGTCATCATGAAGAGCTTTCCCCGCGTCATGCCCATGAGCCGCACGGCCCGCTGCGTGCCGCCGCTGCCGGGGATCATCCCCAGCCTCACCTCCGGGAAGGCGAACTCGGACCGCAGCGTGGCCACGCGGAAGTCGCACGCGACGGCCAGCTCGAGACCGGCCCCCATCGTATACCCGTCGATGGCGGCGATCACCGGTTTCCGGCACCGCTCGGCGGCCGTGAGCGTGTCGCCCCACAGCTCGAGATCGGCGGGCGCCAGCGTGAGAAATTCGGACACGTCGCCGCCGGCGCTGAACGCCTTGCCCCCGGCGCCCCGGATGACGATCACGCGGACCGTCTCGTCGGCCTCGAGCCCCGCGAAGATCCCCGGAACCTCGTTCCGCATCGCGACGGTCATCGTGTTCATCTTCGGCTGGCGGTCGATCCAGATCGTCGCCACGGCGCCGGCGCGCTCGACTCGGAGAAATTCGCTCATGGCCGCACCTCCGTGAATTGGCCGCCGCGCAGCAGCCGACGCAGGATCTTGCCCGAGGCCGTCTTCGGGATCTCGCGCACGAACACGAAGCGCCGCGGCCGCTTGAAGCTGGCGAGCTCACCGCTCGTCCGGCAGTGACGATCGAGCGTTTCGGCGGTCAGGCCGGCCTTCGCCGGCACGACGAAGGCGACCACGCGCTCGCCCCACTTCTCGTCGGGCTCGCCGATCACCGCCACGTCTTTGACGCCGGCGTGTCGCGCGAGCACGTCCTCGACCTCGACCGGGTGGATGTTCTCGCCACCGCTGATGATCATGTCGTCGACACGTCCGGCGACCCAGAGGTCGCCATCGGCGTCGACCCAGCCCATGTCGCCGGTGAAGTACCAGCCCTCGCGCATGGCTCTCGCGTCGGCGTCGGGGCGGTTCCAGTACCCCGCGAACGCCTCGTCGGAGGCGAGGCTCGCGACGATCTCGCCCTTGGTGCCCGCGGGCACGGTCTCGGCGGCGCCGACGCGGCGCTCGCTGCTCGCGACGACGACCCGGAGCGTCGAGTGGATCCCCGGCCGGCCGGCGCTGCCGGGCTTGGCGCGCACGTCTGGAAGGACCGAGAAGGTGTAGATCTCGGTCGAGCCTGGCCGTCGACGACGGCCTCGGCCTCGGGCCGGCGAAGCGCTGCGCGCGCGAGAAGCGCCCCGAGCGTCACGAGACCAGGAGGACCTTCCCCTTGTTCTTCCGGTCGAGCACGTGCTGCACGGCGGCGCGGGCGTCCTTGAGGGGGAACGCGCGATCGATGACCGGCCGGAGTCGTCCCTGGATCACGTGGTCGAGGATCGTCCGCAGCTCGAGGATCGAGCCGAGATTCGTGCCGAGGATCCGGAGGTTCTTGGAGTACACGTGGCGGAGGTCGAGCCGCCCCCAGTGCGTGTCGTGGGAGCCGATCGTGACGAGCGTGCCGAGCCGCGTGAGGGCATAGACGGATTGCTCGAACGTATCACCGCCGATGTGCTCGACGACGACGTCGACGCCGCGCTTGCCCGTCCACGTCTTGGCCTCCTCGACGAAGTCCTGTGTGCGGTAGTTCACGACACGCTCGGCGCCGAGCGATTTCGCGAACTCGATCTTGTCGTCGGCGCCGACCGTGGTGATCACGCGAGCGCCACACAGGCGCGCGATCTGGATGGCCGCGCTCCCCACCCCGCTGCCCGCCGCCTGCACGAGCACGGTTTGGCCGGGCCTGACCCCGGCCTGCGCGACGAGCGCATGCCACGCGGTGAGCATCGCGAGCGGCACCGCGGCGCCCGCCTCGAACGCGATCGCGTCGGGGAGCGGCAGGACGTTCGCGGCCGGCACCTTCACGAGCTCGGCGTAGCCGCCGTCCTTGTGGGCGCCGAGGTAGCCGTAGCGGACGCACACGGTCCGCTCGCCGCGCAGGCAATACTCACAACGCCCGCACGCGAAGCCGGGGAAGACGACGACGCGCTGACCGCGCTGGAGCCCCGCGACCTCGGCGCCGGTCGCCTCGACCGTGCCCGTCACCTCGCAGCCGTTGACGTGGGGCAGTCCCTCGGGCGGCGGAAAGCGGCCGTCCAGCAGCAGCATGTCCACGTGGTTGAGCGCACACGCCCTCACGCGCACCAGGACCTCGGCAGGCGTCACCGCCGGATCGCGATAGTCCTCGTAGAGGATCTTCTCGGCGCCACCGTGCTCCCGGAACAACGCGGCCTTCAGAACGGCACCTCCGTCCGCTCGTCGCGGACACGCCGAGCCTTGTGGTCCCAGCGCGGGAGCGACCCGGCCTCGCCGATCTCGACGGTGACGCGGATGCCGAGCCCCGTGCGCAGATCGTCGGCCAGCTTCGCCCGAAGGCCGTCCCGTTCGCCCGGCCCGAGGGCCGGCGAGGGATCGATGCGGATCAAGATGTCGTCGAGCCCCTCGCGGCGCCGGAAGACGATCTGGAACTCGTCCACGTCGGCGTGGGGCCGCACCAGCTCTTCCACGCGGCGCGGATAGACGATCACGCCGCGGATCTTCTTCATGTCGTCGAGCCGCGCCAGCACACCGCCCTCGAACGCGACCAGCGTGCGTCCGCAGGGGCAGCGACGGTCGGCGACCTGGACGACGTCGCGCGTGCGGTAGCGAAGGAGCGGCATCGCCTTGCGATAGAGGCTCGTGAAGACCAGCTCGCCCCGCTCGCCCGGCCGGACGGGCCGATCCTGGTCGTCGAGGACCTCGGGATAGCAATAGTCCTCGTTGACGTGGGTCAATCCAGAGCGCGAATCGCACTCGAACCCCCACGCCGCGATCTCGGTGAGCCCGGGCAGGTCGTAGGCCTTCGCGCCGAAGGCCGTCTCGATCTTCGCCCGGGTGGCCGGTATCGACGCGCCGGGCTCGCCGGTGTGCCACGTGATCCGGATCTTCGTGTCCTTGGCGAGGTCGACGCCTTTCTTCGCGGCCGCCTCGCCGAGGAAGAGCGCGTACGACGGCGTGCAGCCCAGCACCGTGATGGGGTAGTTGAGCAGCGCGTCGATCCGCTGATCCGTGGAGAGGCCGCCGACGGGAAACACGAGGCAACCGAGGTCCTGCGCCGCGTAGAAGCCCGACCAGTAGCCGATCCAGGGGCCGTAGGAGAAGGCCGCCATCACCATGTCCGACCGGCGCACGCCGAAGGCGTGGAGCGCACGGGCGTAGGAGTGATAGAAGCCGTACCAGTCATCCTTCGTGTCGAGGAAAGCGACCGGGCGGCCGGTCGTGGCCGAGGTCATGTGGACGCGGAGAACGTCGTCCAGGGGGACGGCGAGGAGGTCGCCCCACGGCGGCTTCGCCGCCTGGTTCTCCTTCAGCTCGTCCTTCGTCGTGAAGGGAAGCGTCCGGAGATCGTCGAGCGTTCGAACGGCGGCCGGCTTGACCCCGGCCGCCTTGAGCTTGCGCCGGTAGAACGGGCTGTGCGTCGCGGCGTGGCTCACCTGCTCGCGCAGGCGCCGTGTCTGCAGCCGCGTCATCTCGGGGCGGGGCGCGCGCTCCAGACGCGGCTCGAGGTAGTGGGTGGTGCGCGCCGCAGGCCGTCGCGGGGCTGGGGCCTCGCCGGCCGAGGCGCGACTCTTGATGGATGAGGCCATCGGCCGGCGGTCAGGCGGTCGTCAGCAGCTCGGTCATCTTGTTGAAGAACTGATCGGCCATCATCTTCGAGACGCCGCCGAGCATCCGCTGCCCAACGCCCGCGATGAGTCCTCCGATCTGGACGTCGGCGCTGTAGGAAACGCGCGTGCCATCGTCGGCGTCGGTCAGCGTGATCAGCGTGTCGGCGCGGACGAACCCGGGACCGCCGCTGCCCTCGGCCGCCAGGCGATAGGACTCGGGCGGCTTCTTTTCGAGGAGCCGCACCTTGCCCTCGAAGGTTCCCTTCACCGCCGCCACGCCGATCTTCAGCGTGGCCTTGTACTCGTCGTTGCCGATCAGCTCGAGTTTCTCGCAGCCGGGAATCGCCTTCCGGAGCGTCTCGGGATCGAGGAATGCTCCCCAGACCTTCTGTCGGGGCGCCTTCACGTCGTAGGAGCCTTCGAGCTTCATCGGTGAGTCTCCTTAGTAGTGAACGCCGCGCGGGCTGTCAAGGCGCGCGCCCGCCGGGCGCGCCTCACGCCAGCCGCCCGAGCGCTGCCGCCATCCGCGCCAGTCCGTCGGTGATGAGCGCGTCGCTCGTCGCGTACGAGAGGCGCACGTGGTCGTCGGAGCCGAAGTCGAGGCCCGGGACCACGGCGACGCGCGCCTCTTCGAGGAGGAAAGCGGTGACGTCGAGGGAGCTCTTGAGGGTCGTCGTGGTTCCACCGGCGGCGTTCCACGTCCGCCCGAAGAGCCGCGAGACGTTCGCGAACGCGTAGAACGCGCCCCGCGGCATGACGCACGAGACGCCGGGGAGCGCATTGAGCCCCTGCACGATGAGCCGGCGCCGCCGGTCGAACTCCCCCGCCATCTTCGCGACCTCGTCCTGGGGTCCCGTGAGCGCCTCGACGGCGGCCCACTGGGCGATCGACGACGGGTTCGACGTCACCTGGCTCTGGACGTCCGTCATGGCGGTGATGAGCTCGCGCGGCCCCGCAGCGAAGCCGATCCGCCAGCCGGTCATCGCGTAGGCCTTCGAGCACGTGTTCACCACGAGCGTGCGCGCCTTGATCTCCGGGCCGAGGGAGGCGATCGATGCGTGACGCCCCTCGAACGTCAGCGCCTCGTAGCACTCGTCGGAGACGACGAACAGGTCCCGCTCCAGCGCGAGCTTCGCGACGGCGGCGAGCGACGCCGGCGAGAACACCGCGCCCGTGGGGTTGTTCGGGCTGTTGAGGACAATCACCTTCGTCCGCGGCGTGACCGCGGCGCGTAACCGCTCGGGGTCCAGATCGAACCCCGTCGTCTCCGACGTCGGGACGGCGACTGGTACCGCGCCCACCAGCCGTGTCTGCTCCGGATACGAGACCCAGAACGGGCTCGGCACGAGCACCTCATCCCCCGGATTGAGCATCGCGACGGCCAGGTTGAACAGCGTATGCTTGGCGCCGCACGAAACCAGGACGTCGGCGGGCTCGTACGCGAGGCCGTTGTCGCGCTTGAACTTGGCGCATACCGCCGCCCGAAGCTCCGGCACGCCCCCGACCTCGGTGTATTTCGTCTGGCCCCGGCGCATCGCCTGGATCGCGGCCTGCTTGATCCGCTCGGGGGTGTCGAAGTCGGGCTCGCCGGCGCCGAACGAGATCACGTCGACACCGCGACGCCGCAGCTCCCGCGCCTTCGCCTGCACGGCGAGCGTCGACGACGGGGCAAGCGTCTTCAGGCGATCGGCCAGCACGTGGGCGGCTCCTTCGGCGGCGGACCGCCGGGTTACTTGAGGGGGTACTTCTCGACCAGCCGCTTCTCGACGATCGGCGGCACCATCCCGGTGACCGAGGTCCCGAAGCTGGCGACTTCCTTGATCAGGCGCGACGAGATGTACGTGTACTTCTCGTGCGGCATCAGGAATACCGTCTCGACGGTGCTCCGGAGCTTCCGGTTCATCAACGCCATCTGAAACTCGTACTCGAAGTCCGATATGGCCCGGATCCCCCGCACGATGCAATCGGCGCGCTCGCGCGCCACGAGGTCGATCAGGAGCCCGTCGAAGGCGACGATCCGGAAATTGCTGAGCTCCGAGGTGGCCTCGTCGATCATCTCGAGCCGTTCCTTCACCGAAAAGAGCGGCTGCTTCGACGGGTTGGCGACCACCGCGACGATCAACTCGTCGAAAATCTGCAGGCTGCGCTGGATGACATCGACGTGACCGTTGTGCATGGGGTCGAACATGCCGGGGTAGACCGCGCGCTTGGCCACGGCGGTAGGCTACCCTCCGGCTCGAAAGAAAGTCAAGGTCGTCTCCCCGAATCGCCGGTCCCGAAATGCTCGCAGGGTGCCGTATTCCCGGGCCGGCGGGCGCTTGGTGAAATGCTGCGCGATGACGAGCCCTCCCGGCGCGGTGAGCTCATCCGAGCCGAGCGCGTCGAGCACGCGCCCTGCCAGGTCCGTGGTGTACGGCGGGTCGAGGAAAACGATCTCGAACCGCCGGCCCTCGCCGGCGAGCCGGCCGAGCTCGCGCTCGACGTCGCCGCGCAAGATCTGTGCCCGTGACTCGACGCCCAGCGTCCGCACGTTCTCGACGAGCGCGGCCACGGCGCGTCCGTCGCGCTCGACGAACGTCGCGTGGCCGGCGTCGCGCGAGAGCGCCTCGAGTCCGACGGCCCCCGCGCCGGCGAAGAGATCGAGCACGCGCGCGTGGGGGAGCCAGGGCGTCAGGGCGTCCATCAGCGCGATCCGCACCTGGTCGGCCGTCGGGCGCGTCACCGCGCCTCGCGGCGTCACGAGCCGCCGGCCCTTCAGCGCCCCCGCGATCACCCGCATGATTTTCTCGGAGGGGGCCTCGACGGCCCCCTCCGATGCCTCCCCCACGAGGAAGGAAGGATTGCGCGGGCAAAGCCCGCGCTCGAACGCCAAGTCTGACCCGGACTACTCATGAATGCATACGGCTCATGAACACTGCCGCGCGACCGGACGGGTGGCGCCGGGGGCCGTGCCCACGCGGCGGGCGGAGTGGGACCCCGAGTCCCGTCCGCCTCGCGCAGGGTGCGTTCATAGGCTAGCCGGCCGTCGCCAGCGCGAGCTTGCCCCGCCACCGGGCGAGGAGCGCGGCGCGAAGCGCGCGGTGAGCGGGATCGGCCAGCTCGGGGTCGCGCGAAACGATCCCGCTCGCCTCCCGGCGCGCCTCCTCGAGCAGGCTCGTGTCGCGCAGCAGCTCCGCCGCGCGGAACTCGGGAAGCCCTGACTGGCGCGTCCCGAAAAACTCGCCGGGGCCCCGCAGCTCCAGATCGACCTCGGCGATCCGGAAGCCGTCGTTCGTGGCCGTCATCGCGTCGATCCGTTGCTGGGCCTCCTCGCCGAGGCGGCCACTGGTGAGTAGGATGCAGTACGACTTCCACTCGCCGCGGCCGACGCGCCCCCGGAGCTGATGGAGCTGCGAGAGTCCGAAGCGCTCCGCGTGCTCGACCAGCATGACCGACGCGTTGGGCACGTCGATGCCGACCTCGATCACCGTCGTGGCGACGAGCACGTGGATATCGCCCGCCTTGAAGCGCCGCATAATCGCATCCTTGTCCTCGAACCCCAGGCGCCCGTGCAGCAGCCCGACCGTGAGGTCGGGGAAAATCTCCTCGGCGAGGTGGCGTGCCATGTCGGTTGCCGCCCTGAGGTCGAGCGCCTCGGACTCCTCGACCAGCGGATATACGACGTAGATCTGGCGGCCCGCGGCGACCTGCTCCTTCAGGAACTTGTAGATCTCGCGGCGCTTGCCCTCGGCGCGCGCCACCGTGACGATCGGGCGGCGCCCCGGCGGCAGTTCGTCGAGAACGGAGACGTCCAGGTCGCCGTAGATGGTGAGCGCGAGCGTGCGCGGGATCGGCGTCGCTGTCATCACCAGGAGGTCGGGGTGCTCGCCCTTGCTCCTGAGCCGCGCGCGCTGCTCGACGCCGAACCGGTGCTGCTCGTCGACCACCACGAGCCCGAGGCGGCGGAACTCGACGCCCTCCTGGACGAGCGCGTGGGTGCCGACGACGCACGCGGTGTCGCCCGCCGCGAGCGCCGCGCGCCGGGCCGCCCGCTCGCGCGGCTTGAGCGATGAGGTCAGCAGTGCGATCGGCACGCCGAGCGGCTCCAGGAGGTGGCGGAACGTCATGAAGTGCTGCTCGGCCAGGATCTCCGTCGGCGCCATGACCGCCGCCTGGTAGCCGGCCTCGATCGCCGTCAGGACACCGAGGGCGGCGACGACCGTCTTCCCCGAGCCGACGTCCCCCTGGAGGAGCCGGTGCATCGGGTACGGCGTGGCCATGTCGCGCCGAAGCTCTTCCCACACGCGCTCCTGGGCGGCCGTCAGCTTCCAGGGCAACGTCGCGCGGAGCCGGGCGACCAGGTCGCCACGCGGATTCATCGCGACGCCGCGCTCTCGGGCGATCCGCGAGCGCAGGATCGCCAACCCGAGCTGGAGAAGCAAGCCTTCGTCGAACGCGAGGCGGCGGCGCGCCGCCGCCAGCGCGCCGTCCGTCTCGGGGAAGTGAGTGTCCCGCACCGCTTGCGCCAGCCCGACGAGACCGCGCCGCCCGCGCACACCCTCGGGGAGCACCTCCCGCACCTCGGGGCCGAACCCGTCGACGAGCCGCCACATGAGCGAGCGGAGCGCGCGCTGGGGTAGCCCCTCGGTGAGCGAGTAGACCGGCACGAGACGGCCCGTGTGCAGCCGCTCGTCTTCGCCGTTCTCGACGATCTCGTAGTCAGGCTGCTGGATGACCATCGCGCCCTTGTAGCGGCCGACGCGCCCGTGCAGGACGAGCCGCTGGCCGCGCTTGAGGACGCGCGCAAGGTAACGCCAGCCGAACCAGCTGGCGGTGGCGTAGCCGCTCGCGTCGCGCAGCATCACGGTGAACGGCACCCGGGAGCGGCCGGGAGGCGGCGGGCTCACGCCGACGATGACCCCGGAACACGTCGCGGGCTGGCCGGGTACGAGGGCGCGGAGCGGCGTGAGTTGCGTACGGTCCTCGTGGCGGAGGGGTACGAAGAAGAGCGCGTCCTCGACGGTGCGCAGGCCCTTGCGCTCGAGCTGGCCGGCGCGCTGCGGGCCGACGCCCTTGACGAACCGCAGCGCCATCTGGACGCCGGTCGGCGCGTCGGTTTGCCTCAATGGCGCCACCGTGCTATACACTTCAGTCGGTCAAGTCCTCGGGAATCCGAGTCCAGGGAGCGTTCATGGCGCAACGGTGCGATATGTGCGGGAAGGGTCCTTCCGTCGGTCATACGATCAGCCACGCGCACAAGCTGACGAAGCGGCGCTGGCTTCCCAACCTCGTCTCGATGCGCGCCCTGGTCGCCGGACGGGTTCGACGCGTGCGCGTGTGCACCCGTTGCCTCAAGGCAGGCAAGGTCACGAAGGTCATTTAAGCACAAACGGGAGGGGGCGTTGCCCCCTCCCGAGTGGTAACTGGTGGGAGGCCGCCACCCCCCACCGTGAAACAGCGTCCCTACTTCTTCTTCTTCTTTGCCTTTTTCTTCATCGAGCGTCTCACCTCCTTCCGTGGAGAGACTCACTGCCGCCGCGGATCCCTACTTGCCCTTCTTTTTCTTCTTCGTCGCTTTCTTCTTCACCAAATCACCTCCTTCCGCGATCGCTCAGTAGCCCATGGCCTCGCGCCGCAGATGTTCGGCCTGCTCCGACCCGCGGCGCTCGTAGTGCATGAGGTCGGCGTAGAGCTGGGGCAGGCACACGACCTTGAGCCCGCCCTTCTCGAAGGCGCCATGCAGCACGCCCGGGTCGTAGGGCCCGAGGAAATGGAGTGTTCCGTCGGTCTCGGCCGCCGGGCGCAACCCGAGCGCCTGGGCGACTGGCCCGGGATCGCCCTCGAGGTAGCAGTGCACGGCTGGCAGCCTGAGACTCGGCACCAGGAGCGCGGCGCCCGCGTTGAGCGTGAAGGCGTACCGGCGCCCTTCTCCGGCCGCGACGCGGGCGACCTCGCCCATGAACTTTCGCGTGACCCGCTCCGGAGCCAGGTACGAAGTGATCTCGTTCGCCCGATACGTGTACGACTCGCACCACGCCTCGAGCAGGTCGGCCGGCTTCGACAAGCGGATGCGCTGGTCGTCGTTGCGCACCGCCCAGGCGAGCTCCTCGAGCCGCTTGACGACGTTGTGCGAGTGACCGAGGCTGACCGCCGCCGCCTTCCCCAGCTCCTCGAGCCGCCACGCCCGGCCGGGCTCGATGAGGAGCACGCGGACGACGCGGGTCGCGCGCGGGGCGAAGAGCGAGCGGAGGGGCCGCGTCGAAGGGCGGACGTTGCGCTTGCCCTCCTTCTCGATCAGCACGTTCTCGAAGGCGAGGTAGCAGTTGCCGGAGAGGTCGACGAACCCGAGGTTGTTGCTCTTGAGGATGCGCGCGCTCTGCGGGCCGATGTAGATGGCGGCCGCGACCGGGTGCGCCCCGGGCAACTCACGGCGAATCTCGTTCAACCGGGTGACGGCGGCTCGGATCTGCCTCGGCTGGCCCAGCGAGCTGACCTCAACGACCAACGTATGCTCCTGGCCGGCCAGCTGGAATTTCGCCAGCAAATCCGCGATCTGGCCACCGATCTTGGTGTCGGCGCTCTCCTGCCAGCCCTTCGCTTTCGGGAGGAGCTCCCGAAGTCGCTGAGCCACCTGTCGCCGCACCTCCTCGGATTTCAACATGTTTCTCTGACTCCAACGGTTTCAGCATCTGCTGAAACATTACCGACGACTGAAAGTGCCTGTCAAGTCAAAACTTATGGATCAGCACTCGAACAGAAGGCTGGTGATCGAGGAGCGTCGAACTGAGAGCTATGTGCGGGCCAACGCCTCGAGGCTCCGGCGCAAGCGGCGGTGCCCGTCGAGCCGTCGCGCGTAGCGCATCTCGCTCCGACCGCCCTTGGCTCGCATGACCGCGACGAGCGCACGCCGCTCGGCGGGGGACCACACGGCAAGATCCGGGATGAGCGCCGCGACGAGTGCCATCCGATCGAAGGCGCGCCGCTCGGCGGGAGGCCACGCCGCGCGATGGACAGCACCGAGGGCCAGACCGACGCGCTCGGCCGAATCGCCCGTCGCCCCGATCCGGTCACCGCCGAACTCCCGGGCGACGTAGCGCGCGACCAGCGCCGAGACGTCGGTCGCGCGCAACCGCCTCTCGGGGGCCGCCGGGCCACCCGGCAGCGACAGGAATACCTCGTCCGCCGCCAGCCGCTTGAGCACGGGGACGGGCGAGCGGTACGCGGGGTCGGCGGCGATCTTCGCCCGCTCCTCGGCCAGCACGCGGATGACGGCCGGGTCGCGCGGGCGGAACCCGAGCCGATGATAGAAGTAGAACGAGCCGGAGCGGAGGGCCTCGGTGCTCTCGTGGCCGAGCTGGTAGCGATCGACGACGATGGTGCGCATGCCGAAGATCTGGCGGTACGCGCGGAGCAGCTGCGTCGCAAGGTACGCCGACTCGCCCTGGCGGAACGACGCGAACACGTTGACGGCGAAGTCGAGCGTGCCGAACAGCTCCCAGCCACCCCCGTAGCTCACCGGCACGCCGTTCTTCAGAGCCAGGAAGCCGTAGTAGCCCTCGAGCGGCAGCCGGAAATCCGGCAGGATCCCGATGAAGGCGAGCGTGAGCCCACGCCCCGCGTCGGCCGTCAGGACGTCGTCGGGGTTCGGATAGGAGAACGCGTGGAGCTCCCGCTGGCGCGTCGCCATCGCCACGCGGGCCGCCTCGATCAGCGCCTCCGCCAGCGCGCGGGGCGCTCGCGTGAGAGGCGGCGACGGCCGCCGGAGCGCCTCGACAAGGTTTCTGGCGCTCCGATCGAGTCCTCCGGTGTGGAAGAACACGCGACGCCACGGGAGCCGCGCGAGCGTGCGGGACGCACCGGCGCCGCGCGGACGCCAGAGGATGGGCAGCGCCAGGCTCTCGAAAAGCCAGTCCCGCGTCTCTGTGGGGAGTCCGGTTCGCTCGAACACTTCGAGCAGCAGCTGCAGATCCGTCAGCCGGCGGCCGCCCTTCGCAACCCGAAGCCATTGCCGCCAGCCCATCCCGCCCTCGCTGAAGGCGTCGCCTTCCGCCGGGGTCGCCAGCAGTGAGAGCGTCTCGTCGAGCCGATCCTCGTCCGCAAACCGGGTCCACGCGATCTCGGCCTCGGACGAGAAGCGCGAGACGAGCCAGCGCGCCATAGGAAAACCGAACGGGTAGTCGAGCGTGGTGCCGGCGATCCCGGAGTCGTGGAGCCGCTGTCTCGCCGCACCGAGCCGCTCCACGCGGGCGCCGAACGCCTCCAGCGCGCGGTCGACGAGCGCGAGGAGCGTCGCGGCGTCCGGATACGCCTGGAGGAAGCAGAGCGTCTCGTGCAACTGGAGGAGCGTTCCCGGGCGACGGATGGCGCGGCGCTCGAGGTTCTCGAGCAGCGCGCACTTCTGCTTCTGGTCCTCGGGGGAGTAGCGAGAGGCGACCGCGACCAGGGCCTCGACGAGGCGGCGGCCGCGGCTCATCTAGGGCTCTGAGTCCTCGATGCGCTCCATGGTCTCGTCGTCGAGGCCGAAGTAGTGGCCGAGCTCGTGGACGACCGTGTCGCGCACGAGCTCCGCCATCTCGGCCTCGTCGGCGCAGTCCTCCTCGATCGGCCCCTGGTAGATCGTGATCGTGTCTGGCAGGACGTTGCCATACGCCGAATCCCGGCGCGTGAGGTCGACTCCGCGGTACAAGCCGTACAGCGTGTCCGGCGGCTCGATGCCGACGTCGGCCAGCGTCTCGTCGTCGGCCCAGGCTTCGACGACCACGGCGATGTTCTCGATCTTGTCTTTGAACCGCTTCGGCAGGCGGCGGAGTGCTTTCTCCACGAGCGCCTCGAACTGCCGTCTCGTCACGGACGATAGCCCTCGGGCGTCGACGCGCCCGGGGTCGCGGGGGCTCGCCCGCCGGCGAGCACTACAATCCCCGGACGCGCTCGACGTTGATGACGTCTCTGACGTCGCGGATGCCGGCGATGATGTCCTGGAGCTGTCGGAGGTCGGCGACCTCGATGACGAAGTTGTTGATACCGCGGCGGTCGTCGGTCACCGTCACCTCGGCCTTCGTGATGTTGCCGTTGCGGGCCGAGATCGCGCCCGTGATCTCCGACAGGAGCCCCGGCCGGTCCTTACCGATGTAGACTGCGATCCGCACCGGTCGCTTGCCGGGCTCCTCGACGTCCCACTCGACGTCGATCAGCCGCTCCCGGTCGAGCACGCTCTTGGCGACCGTCAGACAGTCGCGCGCGTGCACCGTGAGTCCGCGACCCCGCGTGATGAAGCCGACGATCGGATCGCCCGGGAGCGGATTGCAGCACCGCGCAAACCTTACCAGCAGGTCGTCCACGCCGCGGATCCGCACGCCCTCGGTCGGCGCCGGCCGCGTCGCCGTCGCCTTCGGCTTCTCGGGCGCTTCCAGGAGCGCGGTCGGCGCCAGCTTGTTCAGCACCTGGTGCACCGAGCTCTTGCCATAACCGATCGCCGCCATGAGGTCATCGGGTCCGGGGAAGCCGAAGTCCGCCGCCGTTTTCTTGATTTCCTCGCCGCCGAGCAACGCGGTCGGGTTCAGGCGGTACTTCTTCGCCTCGCGCTCGAACATCTCGCGGCCGAGCTCGATCGAGCGCGCGCGCTCCTCGACCTTGAGCCACTGGTTGATCCTCGCGCGGGCGCGCGTGGACTTGACGATCTTCAGCCAGTCGCGGCTCGGGTGCTGGTTGGGCGACGCGACGATCTCGACGATGTCACCCTGCCGCAAGGTGTACCGGAGCGGGACCAGCTTGCCGTTCACCTTCGCGCCGACGCAGTGCTCGCCAACCTTCGTGTGGACGGCGTAGGCGAAATCGATTGGCGTGGCGCCCTCGGGGAGCGCCTTCACGTCGCCCTTGGGCGTGAAGACGTAGACCTCGTCCGGGAAGAGGTCGACCCGCACCGTGTCCATGAACTCCCGCGGGTCCTTCGTATCCTGCTGCGTCTCGATCAGCTGGCGCAGCCACACGAGCGACTCGTCGAGCTTGTCCTTGCCCGCCTTCCGCTCCTTGTAGAGCCAGTGGGCGGCGATGCCTTCCTCGGCGATGCGATGCATCTCGCGGGTCCGGATCTGGATCTCCACCGGATCGCCCTTGGGCCCGATGACCGTCGTGTGCAGCGACTGGTACATGTTGACCTTCGGCATCGCGATGAAATCCTTGAACCGGCCCGGCACCGGCTTCCACAAGGAGTGGATGACGCCGAGGGCGCCGTAGCAGTCGCGCACCGAGGCGGTGATGACGCGGACGGCCGTGAGGTCGTAGATCTCGTCGAACTCACGGCCTTGATCGTGCATCTTCTTCCAGATCGAGTAGAAGTGCTTGGGGCGGCCCCGGATCTGCGACTCGATCCCGACCTCGGAGAGCTTTCGTTGGAGGATCGCGATCACCTGGTTGATGTCCGCCTCGCGCTCGAGGCGGCGCTTGGCGACGCGCTTCTGGAGGTCGACGTAGTCGCCGGGATTGAGGGCGCGGAGGGCCAGGTCTTCGAGTTCCGCCTTCACTTTGGCCATACCGAGCCGATGCGCCAACGGCGCGTAGATGTCGAGGGTCTCCTGCGCGATCTTCTTGGTCTTGTCGGTCGGCAGGTAATCGAGGGTGCGCATGTTGTGGAGGCGGTCGGCGAGCTTGATCATGAGCACGCGGAGGTCGCGCGCCATCGCGACGAGCATCTTGCGGAAGTTCTCGGCCTGACGCTCTTCGCGCGAGGAGAACGCCAGCTTGCCGATCTTGGTGACGCCGTCGACGAGCTCCGCGATCTCGCCGCCGAACTCGCGCTCGAGGTCGGCCTTGGTCGCGGCCGTGTCCTCCAGGACGTCGTGGAGTAGCCCGGCCGTCACGGTGGTGACGTCCATCTTGAAGTCGACGAGCAGGCTGGCGACCTCGAGAGGGTGGCTGAGGTACGGCTCGCCGGAGGCGCGCTGCTGCCCCTGGTGCGAGGCGGCCGAAAACTTATAGGCGCGGGCGAGGACGTCGAGGTCAGCGCCCGGCTGGTACTTCGGGATCTCCTCGATCAGCGTCTGTAGTTGGGTCATGGTGGCGAAACCATTGGTTAACCATTGATTTTGACACGCTGATCAGGCTTTCGCCACCGCTTTCTTGCCCCGCCGTAGTCGCCCCTCGACGTAGTTCGTCCAGTCGACGACGAGCGCCGCGGCGATGTACGTCGTGGAATACGTCCCGGTGATGACCCCGACGAACAGGACGAAGGCGAAGTCTTCGAGCGTCTTGCCCCCGAAGAAGAGCAGGACGGCCGCCGAAAAGAATGTCGTGAGCGAGGTCAGCACCGTCCGCGACAGGGTCTGGTTGACCGCATCGTTCATCTGCTGCGCGAACGTGCGGCCCTTCGGGACGAACTTACCGCGGTTCTCCCGGAGCCGGTCGTACGCCACGATCGTGTCGTTGACCGAGTAGCCGATGATGGTCAGCAGCGCCGCCAGCACCGGCAGCGAGAACTCGCGGTTGGTGATCGACATCGCCCCGAGGCACACGAGGACGTCGTGAAAGACCGCGACGACCGCCGCCGCGCCGCCCTTGAGGTCAAACCGGAACGCGAGATAGAGGGCGATCCAGATGAGGCCGGCGAGCACGAGGTACACCGCCTGCAGCTGCAGGTCTCGACCGACCTGGGGCCCGACGAACTCGACCCGTCGGATCTCGAACTTACCGAGCGGAACATCAGCGGCGAGCGCCCCCTGAACCCGCTTGGCGACCTCCTCCGAGGTCATCTGCAATCGGATGATGAACTCGCGGGCGTCGCCGAACTCCTGGATGATGCTCTCGCCGAGCTGGATCGTCGCGAGGCTCTTGCGGATCTCGGCCACGGTGGGCGCCTGCTCGAAGCGGACCTGGATCAGCGTACCCCCGGTGAAGTCGATGTCGTACCGCAGCCCACGGTGGGCCGCGAGCGAGATCAGCGCCATCAGCGTGAACGCGATCGAAACGGTGTATGCCCACCGCCGTTTGCCGATGAAATCATAGCTGGGGTTCCGAAAGAGCTCGATCATTTCCGCGCGCCGTTCATATCGAGATCGTCTCGACCGTGCGGCGGCCCATGTACACGAGATCGAAGAGGAGCCGCGTGAAGAAGTACGCGGTGAAGAGGCTCGCCCCCAGGCCAATGAACAGCGAGACTCCGAAACCCTTGACGGAGCTGGTCCCGAACGACAACAGGATGATCGCCGTCCCCATGACCGTGAGATGCGTATCGACGATCGTCCGGAACGCCCGCCTGAACCCCGCCTCGATCGCGGCGCGAGGCGTCTTCCCGACCCGCAACTCCTCCCGGATCCGCTCGAAGATCAGGATATTCGTATCCACCGCCATGCCGACGGTCAGCGCGATCCCGGCCAGGCCGGGGAGCGTGAGGGTGGCGCCGAAGGCCGCCATCCAGGCGAAGAGGATCAGGAGGTTGAGTCCGAGCGCCAGGTCCGCGATGAACCCGGACAACCGGTAGTAGACAAGCATGAAAATGAAGACGACGACCGCCGACCCGGTGATGGCGATTAATCCCTGACGGATCGAGTCGGCGCCTAACGAGGGACCGACTGTCCGCTCCTCGAGGATGACCACCGGCGCCGGCAGGGCGCCGGCGCGCAGGACTATGGCGAGATCGCGCGCCTCGTCCACCGTGAACTGGCCCGTGATCACCGCGCGCCCGCCCGGAATGCGCTCGTTGATGCGGGGCGCCGAGTACACGCTGCCGTCGAGGATGATCGCGAGGTGCTTGCCCACGTTCTGCTCGGTGACCTCGCCGAAAACCCGCGCGCCGGTCGACGTGAACTCGATCGCCACCTGCCAGTTGCCCGTCGAGTTCGGGTCGGCCTGCACCTCGGCGCGCGTCAGCTCCGCCCCGGTGAGCAGGCTCCGCTTCTGGACCACATGCGGCACCTTGCGCTCGGCCTTGGTCTGCTTGTCCACGTCACGCCGGTACAGAATCTCGGAGGTTTCCGGCAGTTGGCCCGCGAGCGCCTGCTCGACCGACGTCCGTTCGTCGAGCAGTCTGAACTCGAGGAGCGCCGTCTTGCCGATCAGCGCCTTGGCCCGCGCCGGGTCCTGCACGCCCGGCAACTGGATCAGGATCCGCTCGCTGCCCTGACGGGTGATCGTCGGCTCGGATACGCCGAACTGGTCGACGCGGTTGCGGATCGTCTCCAGCCCCTGGCGGACCGCGTCGTCACGTAGTTGACTGATACGCCGTTCGGTCATCACGAGCTTGAACCGGCCCGCCGCCTGGTCGTCGTCGCGTCGCTCGAAGCCGCTGAACTCCGACACGACGGTCAGGGTATCGTTCCACGCCTGGGGGGTGGCCAGCTCCACCACGATCGCGGCGACGCCCTCGCGGACGATCCGCTTGATGCCGATGCCCCTGCGCTCGAGCGCCGCCTTCAGGTCCTCGGCCGCGCGGTCGACCTGGCTCGCGACGTGCTTGTCCACTTCGACGCCGAGCACGAGGTGGATCCCGCCCTGCAGATCGAGCCCCAGATTGATCGTTTTTTTCGGCGGGTACAGGTACCAGACCGAGATCGCGATGACGATGATGACGAGCGTCACTCGCACCCGGAGACGCCTAGGCATCCTTCTCGCCCTGCCCCGCCACCAGGCGGCCGATGGCGGAGCGGTCGAACTCGAGCTTGACCTGATCAGCGACCCGCAGCACCACGGTGTGCTCGCCGAGGCCCGTGACGGTGCCGTGCAACCCGCTCGAGGTCACCACCCGGTCACCCTTCTTGATCGACGCCAGCATCCGCTCGCGGTCCTGCTTTTGCTTCTGCTGCGGGCGAAGCAAGAGGAAGTAAAAGATCGCGAGCATCGACGCGATCATGATGATGGTGGGCAGCATGCTCTGAGCGCCGCCGCCCGGCGGCGACGCGGCGGCATACGCGAGATCAGGGAAGAGCATCGACTCTGCGGCCTCCGAGGACGTTAGTCGCGTGAAACATCAACGGATGATACTGCATATCGTGCGAAAAACCGAGCCTGGAATGGACCGAAGACGCCCTCCGCGATCGCGGAGCGCATCTCGCGCATGAGCCGGAGAAAGAACGTGACGTTGTGGAGCGTCAGGAGTCGATACGCGAGCAATTCGCCCGACATGAACAGGTAGCGGAGGTAGGCGCGCGAGAAGTCTCGGCAGGCGTAGCACGCGCATTCGGCGTCGAGCGGCGCGGCGGCCCTCGCGTAACGCGCCTGCTTCAGCGTGACCGGGCCGTCCGCCGTGAAGGCCTGGCCGTTACGCGCGTTGCGCGTCGGCAGCACGCAGTCGAACATGTCCACGCCGCGCGCCACCGCCTCGACGAGATCCTCGGGCTTGCCGACCCCCATGAGATAGCGCGGCTGGCCCGCGGGCACGAGGCTCGCGACCAGCGCCGTCAGGTCGTACATCGCCTCCTTCGGCTCGCCGACCGCCATCCCGCCGATCGCATAGCCGTCGAAGCCGAGCTCGACCGTCGCGCGGGCCGCCCGCGTCCGTAGCTCCTCGTCGGTCCCGCCCTGGACGATCCCGAACATCGCCTGGCTCGCCGCGGCGCGGCCCACGTGCGCCGCTTTCGACCGCGCGGCCCAGCGCAGCGTCAGCTCGAGCGAGCGCTGGGCGGCTTCATGGGACGCCGGATACGCGAGGCACTCGTCGAGCGGATGGATGATGTCGGCACCCAGGGCCTGCTGGACCTGGACGGCGATCTCGGGCGACAGGAAGTGGGTCGAGCCGTCGACGGGGGAGCGGAACTCGACGCCGGCATCGGTGATCTTTCTGAGCTTCGAGAGGCTGAAGACCTGAAATCCGCCCGAGTCGGTGAGGATCACGCCGTCCCAGCCCATGAAACGGTGAAGACCGCCGAGCTCCCGGACGACCTCGTGTCCGGGTCTGAGAAAGAGATGGTACGTGTTGGCGAGCACGATCTGGGCTCCCGCCGCGTGGAGGTCGTCCGGCCCCAGGGCTTTCACCGAGCCGTGCGTACCGACCGGCATGAAGACCGGCGTCTCGACGATCCCGTGAGTCGTCGTGAGGCGGCCGGCGCGCGCGGCGCCGTCGGTGGCGACGACTTCGAACTTCATGGCCGTGCGAGCCGAGGCGGTGCCCCCGCCGAGGCGAGCTCTTCAGTTCGGAACCGTGCGAGCCGAGGCGGTGCCCCCGCCGAGGCGAGTGGTGCGATGTGTTTCACAGGACCAGCGTCGCGTCGCCGTAGGAGTAGAAGCGGTAGCCGGCGCGGACCGCGTGGCCGTACGCCTTCAAGATCAGCTCGCGCCCCGCGAACGCTGCGACCAGGGCCAGGAGCGACGAGCGCGGCAGATGGAAGTTCGTCAGGAGCGCCTCCACCACCCGAAACCGGTAGCCCATGGTGATATAGATCCGCGCCGCGCCGTCGAGCGGACGCACGCTGCCGTCCGTCCCGCAGGCACTCTCGAGCGCCCGGGTCGTCGTGGTGCCGACCGCGATCACGCGTCGACCCTCGGCGCGCGCCCGATTCACGGCATCCGCCACGCTCGGGGGAACCATGGCCCGCTCGGGCGGCAGCACGTGGTCCTCGAACCTCTGCGTCTTGATGGGTTGAAACGTGCCCGGGCCGACGTGGAGCGTGAGCTCGTGAATCTCGACGCCGCGGCGCCGGAGCGCCTCCAGGGTGCCCGGCGTGAAGTGAAGCCCGGCCGTCGGCGCGGCGATCGACCCCGGCGCCCGCGCGTAGACGGTCTGGTAGCGCTCGCGATCCTCCGCGGTCGGCGCGGCGAATCTCCTGATGTACGGAGGCAAGGGCGGCAGACCGCGCTCGCGCATCAAGTCCTCGATGGTGTCGCCGAGCCGCTCGACGACGCGGGAGCCGTCCGCGGCGACGCTGACGATGCGTAGTGCCGACTCCGGC